>Ga0185307_1000142_pt1 | contig 49711 bp, 53 predicted proteins | sample LHCtaG_FD_128010 | JGI IMG/M metagenome (GOLD analysis project Ga0185307, IMG submission 128010) | Hot spring microbial communities from Little Hot Creek, USA to study Microbial Dark Matter (Phase II) - LHC4sed_matched (SPADES... | ecosystem: Environmental > Aquatic > Thermal springs > Hot... | reverse complement strand
TCCTTGCAGCTACCAGGTTTAAGATTAGGGTTTTCCAGTCTTCATGGCTTGAGCCAATATGGACTACAGGTAATGGAACATTCCTAAACGATATAATAAGGCTTTCCGGAGGATACAATATATTCATGGATGCTAATGGATGGGTAACTGTAAGTCCTGAATCTATAGTTGATAGAAATCCTGAAGTTATATTTATTGGGTGTAAAATGATGGGTTTAAAGCCTGAAGAAGTTATGTTGAAGCTAAAGCAGATTCCAGGATTGGAGAATGTAGATGCTGTAAGGAAGGGTAGAGTATATCTACTATATGGGCAGGCTGAAAACATATTTGTAAGAGCTGGACCGAGAGTTGCTGAGGCTATTGAGCTTCTAGCTAAAATCCTATATCCTGAACTGTTTAAAGCCAGTATTCCAAACGTTATAGGGGATGACTATTTAAGCTATGTTAAACCTATGGTGGAATAGTGAGTACTGAAATATTCCATATAACTTTTTATGATTATGATTCCTCAGCATACATACACTTCCTAAACTGCAACTTTAGATGTATTGGATGTATAAGGAGGATAAGCATATGGGACTGCCACCTACCTATAAACATAAGGAATAGCCTTAAGCATTTAAGATGCTTAAAAATTGATGAGTTTAAGGAAATCATGAATCTTCTAATTCATAACTACAGCCTTAAAAGCGTGGTTCTCGGTGGCGGTGAGCCTACAACGGACAAATCCCTACCATTAGTAGTGTCAATATTGAACTCTTTAGGAGTTAAAGTTAAGCTATTAACGAATGCCTACATTATAAGCAGTGAGGTAGCTAGCATACTTAAAGAATGTGAAGCTACTGTAAGTATTAAATCAATCAATCCCATTAAGCATCTAGAATATACGGGCTTCCCCATTAAACAGGTTTTAGATAACTTCCTAAAAATCTATAGGCTTAACGTAAATGTATCTATTGAAACAATACTTATTCCAGGCTTTAACGATCCTGTTAACATTGCTGATATAGCTAAATACATATCGTTAATAGATGATAAAATACCCCTAATCATAGATTCATACATTCCCGTACCCGGCACTCCATGGAGGAGGCCGGATATAAATGAGCTTGAGGAGGCTGAATACCTATCTAAACTCTACCTATTAAACGTTTACTGTAGGGGTAAGGTAATATCGAAGGGTATGGGTAAAGTATATTTAGTATATCCGTCTTTAAATGGTTTTTCAAGCTATGATGTTAAAAGCTGTTTTGAGGGGGTTTAATGTACGTTAAGAGTAGGAAGCTTAAACTACTAGTAACTACGCTGCTAAGTATAGCTATTCTAGCTTTTCTAAGTATTCTATCATTATCTATTGGGGTTTCACGTATTGGATTCCTAGATGTTTTAAAGGCTGTTACAGGTGTTGGTGATCAATCTATTGTTAACGTTGTCTGGAATATTAGGCTTCCAAGGCTTCTATCAGCTATGCTTGTCGGATTTCTCCTCTCAGTTTCAGGAGTTGTTATGCAGACTCTATTCCGTAATCCACTTATAGATCCATATATTGGAGGTATTGCTTCAGGAGCTGCTTTCGGAGCATCATTATCCCTCCTACTTGGATATACTCTTCTATCACCTTCATCACCATATGCAGTACCGTTAACATCATTCATCGGATCCTTCACATCACTCCTACTAACATTAATGCTTTCACGTTTAGCTGGTGGATCACCGTTAAGTCTTCTACTTTCAGGAATTGCTGTAGGCTTATTCTTCTCATCAGCTACAACTGTAGTTATAGTGGCTGGAGGGGAGAAGGCTCATGGAGTTGTTTTCTGGCTTTTCGGAAGCTTCGTAACATCGTCCTGGCGTTTCCTAATGGTAGCTGTTCCAGTATCGATTACGGCTATTATCTATGTTTTTCTAAATGCTAGAAGGCTTAATGCTCTTCTTCTAGGTGATGAGGATGCTTCCCAGCTTGGGATAAACGTTAAAACGTTAAGATATGCTTTACTAACAATTCTATCCATACTTTCAGCATTAGCTGTTTCCTTTAACGGCATTATTGGATTTATAGGTTTAATGGCTCCACACATATCTAGACTTATTGTAGGTAGTGATCATAGACTCCTCCTACCTTTAAGTATGCTTATAGGCTCAGTAATTCTCATTCTTGCAGATATTGCTGCTAGAATACTCATAGCTCCAGCAGAGCTTCCTGTAGGTGCTATAACATCAGTTATGGGTGTCCCAATATTCATACATCTCCTACTAAGAAGGGGTAGATACTATGAGCTTTAATGAGGTAGTTGTTAGCGAGTTATCGTTCAGCTACGGTAAGGTTAAAGCGTTAAAAGAATTATCCTTCACTATATGTGGAGGTGAATTTATAGGTGTTATAGGGCCGAACGGATCCGGTAAAACTACACTATTGAAATGTTTATGCAGTATTCTGAAGCCTTATGGCTCAATATATATTGATGGAGTATCAATATCCAAGTATAGTGCTAGGGAAATAGCTAAGATAATCTCCTATATTCCACCATCCCCTCTTCCAGGTGGACTATCAGTATTTGATACTGTTTCATTAGGTAGAACTCCGCATATGAAGGGGTTATGGTGGGAGTCAAGAGAGGATGAGGATATAATTCAATACTCCCTAAAAGCTTTAAATCTGGATGAATTAGCTGATAGAAGGGTTTGTGAGCTTAGTAGTGGGGAGCAGCAGAGGGTTAAGATAGCTAAAGCTATTACTCAGCAGCCTAAGATACTTCTTGTAGATGAGCCGACAGTTCATCTTGACTTAAAGCATCAAATTGAAATAATGAATATTCTTAAAAGCCTAACATTTAAAGGATTAACTGTTATAGCTGCACTTCACGATTTAAATCTAGCATTAACATACAGTAGTAAAGTTATAGTTTTAAATAGTGGTAGAATTATTGCCTACGGTGATCCGAGAAATGTTATTACGGAGGATTTGGTGGAGAAGGTTTACGGTGTTAAAGTTAAGATTAGATGGGATAATGAATTAAACTATCCAATAATTACAGTACTTGGAGTAAAGGATAATAGAGTCCCAGTAGAAAATTCAGCAACTTAACATAAATTTAATCATGCCCATACATCATATAGCTTGGCAAACAACATATAAATGTAATCTATCATGTATCCACTGCTACGCAGCTGGGGTAAGTAGTGGGGGTTTACTATCAACTTTTGAGGCTAAGAAAATTATTTTAGAAGCTTTAGAAATAGGTGCAAAGGCATTTGTATTTACGGGTGGTGAACCACTACTTAGAGAGGATATAGTGGAGTTAATTACATATACTTCTGATGTAGGTCTTAAACCTATCCTAGCTACTAACGGTACTTTACTAAGTGAGGATATGCTTAAATTATTAAGAGATGTAGAAGCATCAATCACAATAAACCTTCCAACAATCAATGAGGAGCTTCATGAAAAATTTACTGGTGTAAAATCAGCGTTAAAATCCAAGCTTAACATAATCAATAAATGTATAGAGTATAAGTTAAAATGCTCCATTGGAATTGCTATTACTAATCTAAACATAATGGATGTAGATAATGTAATTCAATACGTGAAGGATAAGGAAATCAATATAGATATAATAGCCACCATACCATGCGGTAATGCTTCAATAAACATCATTCCAAAAGGTTTTAAATATTACTTCCTCCTCAAGCATCTCTACAATAAATGGAAAGCATCCCCAATGAATATGTTCAATAGTGAGTTCTTAGCCAGAAACATAAGTATTTATGAGCCTATATACATTGCTCTACTTGCCGGAGATTATTGCAAAGATTTAAGTAGGCTATGCTCAATAGGTGAAACCATACATATAATGGAGGATGGCAGTATTAGAACATGTGTTTTCCTACCATACATTGTAGGCAACGTAAGAAGATTAAGCTTGGCTAATGTATGGAGGAGGCTAGCTAGCAACAGGTTTGTAAGTGAACTTAAAGATCCTAAAAGACTTAAAGGATACTGCAACACTTGTAAACTAAATACTGTCTGCGGAGGTTGTAGAGCAAGAGCTTATCATATAGTAAACGATTTCTTCGCTTCAGATCCTATATGTATTTTACATAAAGTCGACAAGAAAGCCTACGGTTTTAACCGTGGGATGAATTGTCAATAAGTTTAAATATTAGAACTTTCATGTGGAAAGTTGAGCGGGGCGCTCGTGAAGGTTAGGAAGACTATTAAGGGTAAAATTCTTGAGTTGCGGAGGGGCAAGGAGGAGCTTTTAAGAGGGGAGTATGAGAATTTTCAACGATACTTGCATGGGGGAAAGTCTGCTCCGCTTTATTCAGCTACAAAACAACAAGCTGATAGGCTTCTGAAACGCATAGGGAAGCCGAAAGAGGGAAGGGAGTATCCGCTAATCCTTAGAAGAGATGTGTACCGAGCCACAACAAAGCTAACTCCCTATTGGCTTAAGATTCCAATATGTGGGGTTAGGGGAGGGATAAATGTCCCAATCAAAACCCATGAGCCTATAACTGAGGGAATGGTTTGCAGGGAAGCCAAAATCATTAGGAAAGGCGATGAGTGGTTTGTCTACATAACCGTTGAAAAGGAAGTTGAGGGGAGAAACCCTAAATCAGTTTTAGCCGTAGACTTGGGTATTCGCTGGATCGCAACAACCGTCAACTCCAATAATCCAAGACCGAAGCTCTATGGGAAAACGCTTAGGCAGGTTAAAGGGCATTATTTCCACCTCAGAAGGTCTCTAGCTCTAAAGAAAGCCTACAAAACCATAAAGAAGATTGGAAACAAAGAAAGGCGAGTAACAAACGACATACTGCATAAGATAAGCAGAGCAATAGTTAGGGAGGCCTTAGAAAACGATTCGATAATCGTCCTAGGCAACCTGAACGGTATAAGAAAGAATGGCAAAGGAAGAAGGTTCAACAGGAAGCTGAACAACGGTTTCCCATACTATAAGCTAAGCCAATTCGTAGAATACAAGGCAGGATGGCTCGGGATAAAGGTCATTAAGATAAGCGAGAGGAACACGTCTAAAACATGCTATAGATGCGGAAGTATAGGGCTTCGAGTCGGAAGCCTCTTCAAATGCCCAAACTGCAGCTACCAATGCAACGCAGACTTCAACGGAGCCATGAACATCTTGAAGCGGGCCATGGACTATACGCCCATGGCAGGGGCACCCTTGACAGTGCCCAGAACTCGGTAGAATGAAGCCGCAAGGCTAACGAACCGAGAATCTCCCGGCTTCAGCCGTGGAGAGTGTCAAATAAATTCTCCAATAATATTTAGAGGTAAAGCATTGAACATTATGGCTCATACAACTAATGTAGGAAACTCCATATGAAGGCTTGCTAATTTAATCTACCTACCCAGGCTCTCATCCATTTCCACTTCAAAAATTTAAATATACTATCCTAATAGATAAGTGATATAAATGAGAGCAATAGTTCTTAGGGAAACAGCTCCTGTCGAGAATAAACCCTTAAAAATAGGGGAAATTCCCACTCCTAAGCCTAGCCATAGACAAATACTCATAAGAATTTCTGTATGTGGTATATGCCGTACTGAGCTTGATGAGGTTGAGGGAAGGTTAAAACCTAAGCTTCCAGTTATTCCAGGACATCAAGTTATTGGTAGAGTATATGAGGTTGGACCTGGATCCTCCAGGTATAGAGGTGGTGAAAGAGTAGGTGTTGCATGGATTTACCATTCATGCGGTGAATGCAGCTTCTGTTTGAAAGGTCTTGAAAATCTATGCTATGAGTTTAAGGGTACTGGATGTGATGTTGATGGTGGATATGCTGAATACATGATTGCCTATGAAGACTTCACCTATCCTATCCCTAACGTATTTACAGATTTTGAAGCAGCTCCACTACTATGTGCGGGAGCTATAGGCTATAGAGCTTTAAAGCTTACAGGTATGAGGGATGGGGATATTATAGGGCTTTACGGCTACGGGTCCTCAGCACATATAACTCATCAACTAATCAAGCATCTATATCCAAACTCTAAGGTATACGTATTTACTAGGAGGAGGGGGGATGAGCCAAGTAGGCTAGCTGAAAAGTATGGTGCTGAATGGATTGGTGAAACAGGTGAAACACCGCCTAAAAAGCTCAACTACGCTATTGATACAACTCCAGTCGGAATACCTGTAAAAGAGGCTTTAAGAAACCTGGAGAAGGGTGGAAGACTAGTTATGAACCTAATAAGGAAGGAGACACCAATCCCGGAGCTTGAATACACAACCTTATGGGGTGAGAAGGAAGTTAAAACTGTTGCAAACATTACGAGAAGAGATGTTGAGGAATTTCTAAAGCTAGCAGCTGAAATACCTATTAAACCTGAAGTAAAGGAGTTCAGGCTGGAGGAGGTAAATGAAGCATTACTCATGCTTAAACATGGAAAATATAGGGGAAGTGGGGTGTTAAAGATAAGCTAACAATCAATAAGTACTAGCAACCATTACCGGATGGTTAACGTTTATAACTATTCGTTTCATTCCATTCCTATTAGGTCTTGCTATCGGCTATGCTAGTTTTCTTCATCCAATTTTTAAATAGTGGTTATATACATCTATATGATCCAAAATATTTATAGGTCCAAATTTACTAGAAGTATTTATGGAGTATTATCCTAGAAAAATTGAGGGAAAATTGGATGAGTGGATTAATAGAAGGGAATCTTAATAATTAAAGGTCCTAGGCAGAGCGGTAAGACTACTTTACTTCTGCATCTTAATGAGAAGTATGGTGGTGTATATGTTACGCTGGAGGATGAAGATATGTTAAAGACTTTTGAAGAAGCTCCGAAAGAATTTGCTATGAGGTTTTTTGATGGAAGGGTATTTTTGTTTTTGAATGAGGCTCAGTATAGCAAGAAAGTTGGAAAAATGTGAAATTACTTTTTGACTTGTTTTCTGATAAGCTTATTGTAACTGGTTCAGGCTCTTTTGATATAAAGGTTGAGGTTGGAAAGTACTTAGTTGGAAGAGCAATATACTTTGAGCTTTTCCCTCTAAGTTTTGAGGAATTCCTACTATGGAGAGCGAAGGATTTATATAGGATTTTTCTTGAATACAAGAGCCAGGTAAAGAGTTTCCTCCTTAATAATGGGGAAATAGATATTAAAGTTCTCAACCATCAAACACGGTAAATCCCCATGAAGCCAAAACCTTAGCTTAGTTGTGAGGGAATATTAATGAACTTATTGTCCTCATAAAGCATGTTAGCGGCTAATTAGCTCTAAAGACTTTGCAGTAAGCTCAATGACAACTTATATACTACATTTGTAATACTGATCATAATGCTTATATTAAGCTATAGTATCAAGTTATATGCGTTACTCGGATTTTAAAGCTATAGAAGTAGCTATTAAAACTAATAGTTTTCCCTATTTAGGCTACACTTTAGTTAGACAGATACCTTATAGATTCGTAGGTGGTGGATTTGAGAAGAATAGGTGATGTAATACTCTTCCATGAGGAAGGTAGGGGTGAGGAATTTCTAGAATTGATGAGAGATAGGGAACCATTATTCATATGTGTATTAGGAACAACGGAGACAGCTAAGATTCCAGGTATATCAGCTGCTGGGAAATATCCTGAATTAACTGATTACACTCCTCCAGCAGATGCTGAGCTTCTACTACTTGGAAGATGTAAATGCATTTCAGGTGTACCTGTTACTCCTGATGGAATACCGACACCTGCAATAATCACTATGTCATCGCTTAAGCTAGCAAACATACCTGTTATTATAGTTAGCGGTGGATTAAGGGTGAAGCCTAATATACCATATATAGATCTTGGAGGTAAGCCTGGTGGAGATATAAGGACAGGTAGAGCTGTTGAAAACGCTAGCGAGATCTTAGAGAATGCGGTAATAGCTGGGGAGAACCTAGCTAAGCTAGCTGACTATCTTGTAGTTGGGGAAAGCATACCTGGCGGTACAACAACAGCTCTAAGCGTACTACTAGCTATAGGTGTGGATGCTAGAGGAAAGGTTAGTAGTAGTATGCCGAATAATCCCCATAATCTTAAAATAGAAACTGTTAATATTGGGTTAAAGGCTTCAGGTATAGGGTTTGGTTCTTTATCAAGCAATCCTATTAAGGCAATTTCACATGTGGGAGACCCTATGATGCCTGCTTTTGCAGGACTTGTTTTAGGAGCTGCATCCAAGATACCTGTTTTAATGGCTGGCGGAACCCAGATGGGTGCTGTACTAGCTATTATTAAGGCATTAAAGCCAAGCATTTTAGATAATGTAGCTATTGGAACTACACGATGGATTATAAATGATAGAACATCCGATATTAAAGGAATAGTAACACAGATAGCGGACATTCCAATACTTGCAGCAGATATAGATTTCACAAACTCCAAATTTGAGGGTTTAAGAGCTTATGAAGCTGGCGTAGTGAAGGAGGGTGTTGGTGCTGGAGGTATATCAATAGCTGCAATGATGAAAAGCTCCATAACGAAAAACGATATACTTAGAGAAGTTGAGAGAAACTATGAGCAACTAATCAAGCTTAAATAGAGATTTCAAACATGGACTTTGAGGATGGAATGCTTCTATAATCATAAACAATAAATCACATAGTAGAATCTAGAGAATTCATAATTCGCAAGTTACTACAACTTCCCTAATTTGGAATTGATAAATTTCATTAGGAATCTCGGTAGTGGGTTGCTGAATAATCCATCTAACATTACAGTCTTAGAATAGTTAACTCAGCCCTCCAAGCTTTAGCCTAATAATTATTGAAGTCTTCTAGAATGTTAGGAGTCTCTACTAGTTAGTGATTTAGCTTAGAGATAAGTTTATCTATGGAATTACATCCCTAGCATAATACAAGTTAGCATGAACTGTTTAAGCTATTTCTTTAATGATTAGGTTTATAAGTAAGGTGATTTTGCCTAATATATGGATGCATCCATAGAGGATTTTAGTGATGACTTAGTTAAAACATTGTCTAACGTGGTTGGTGAAGATGTTGGTGATGGAATCCTCCTCTCAGGTGGTTTAGATACTTCAATACTGGCTTATTTACTATGTAGGTATTTAAAGCCTAAAGCTGTAACTGTATTCTATGGTTATGATGCTCCAGACTTATACTATGCTAAGCAGGTAGCTGAGTTTTTAGGTTTAGAGCATTATGCTAAAGGTTTTACTGTAGATGATGCTTTAGAGGCTGCTAGAAACATTATTAGGATTCTTGAAACATTTGATCCTATGGAGATTAGGAATGATATACCTCTATATGTGGGGTTAAGATATGCTAAAAGCTTAAATATAAAATCTATTGTAACAGGTGATGGTGGAGATGAACTTTTCGCAGGCTACTCATTCCTATTCAATCTTAAGCCTAGTGAGGTTGAGGAATGGATTAGGAATGTATCTAAAAACTGGTTTTTCGCTTCTAAGCCTTTAGGTGAATCCATTGGTTTAAAGGTTATACAACCATTTACCAATAGTAGAGTTATAGATTTAGCATTAAGAATTCCTGTTGGGTTGAAGATTGGAGTGTTTAAGGGGGTTAAGTATGGTAAGTGGATTCTACGTAGGGTTTTTGAGAAGTATTTACCTAGTGAAGTTGTTTGGAGGGTTAAGAATCCTTTGGAGATAGGTAGTGGAAGCATAAAGCTTTCAGAGGTTTTTAGGGTTGATGACTACGAGTTTAGGGAGCTTTCAAGAATTGTTAAGCTTAGAGATTCTGAGCATGCATTCTACTTTAAGATTTATCTTGAAATATTTAAGGAGCCTCCTAAGCCTAAAAGTGGTGAGTTAAAATGTCCAAGCTGTGGTGGAGGGGTTAAGGCTGGGCAGAGGTATTGTAGGGTTTGTGGGCATTACCCCTCAGGGTGACTGCATGGTTAATACCTTAGCTATACTGCTTGATGGAGCTGCTGACGATAAGATACCTGATTTAAACTATAGAACCCCTCTTGAAGCTGTTGAAAAACCATTTATTGATGGCTTAGCTTCAAGCGGTTTATACGGCTATACAGATTCCAGAGAGTATACTCATCTATTCCTGCTTGAGCTTCTTACAGGTAGAAGTATGGAGATTCCTAGAGGTGTTGTTGAGGCTTTCAGCTTTAATGCACCGCTTAATCTAGGATATGTTGCATATAGACTTAGCCCAGCAGTTATTGAGAATGGAGTTATTAATTGGATTTATAATATATCTAGGGAGGATGAGCTTAAGCTACGTGAAGCCGTAAAAAGTAGCTTAAAGTATTTAGATTCTCCAAAGATCTACCTGTATGAGGGCTGTAGAGGAGTTCTAATATTTAAATCGTCGAAAACCCTAAAACTCCCATCTCCCCCATCCCCCTCAACGCTTAGCTTCGATCTTGATGTCTTCAGAGAATTCATCATGAACATAGCCTCCAAAACCAATGGGTTAACACTAATACCATGGGGTGGTGGAAAACTAGAATCAATAAGCGTTAAGCCTAAGGTTAAGCTAACTGTTATTTCTAGAAGCCCACCAGTAATCGGTATCGGTAAAATTCTAGGTTTTAGAATTGTTAGGGTTAATGATAGTGTTTCTGAAGGTTTAGATAGAGCTTTAGAGTATCTTAAGGCTTCTAATGTACTCCTACATGTTGAGGAGGTTGATGATGTAAGCCATATGAAATCCCCAAGCTTAAAGATGTTGATGCTTAAAAGTATTGACTTAAGGCTTACATCTATAGTTAGGGAAGTAGAGGGTTTTAAGATTGCTATTATTGTAGATCACGGCACATCATCCCTCTCAGGTAAGCATTTAAATGTTAAGGTGCCTTTTACAGTATCTAAAGCTACTACATCCCAAAGCGTTAAGGTTAGGTTTCATGAAGGGGTTGGGGAATATGTTCCCCTTAAAAGCTTAGCTGAGGTGTTGTTTAATGGATGTTGAATTAAAGGTTAAAGGTAACGACTTAATCGTAACTCTACCATGGGAGGCTAAAGCACTATCTACAACAGTTCATGGTGGAGGACTTAAGAACAATCTTAGACACATAGTTTTCCACCATGTCCCCAACGACTTCAATTCAGATCCAGTATATGAGTGTAGAAATGTTCTTGAGGATTTAGGTCTTAGAATAGATGAATCATCAGTATTTCTTACAGCTGTTCCTGTTTCAAGAAACTACGTGGTTGTTAAGGATGGTTTTGATGATGTATCCTGCCTTACTACGGTAACTGTTGGGCTTGGTAATCCTGTTAGCATTATGCATAATAGCTCCAGTAAAGGCTTCTCAACAATAAATATTCTTGTAGTTGTGGATAGAGATATTCAAGATAATGGGTTAGTTGAGCTTATTAAAACAGTAACTGAGGCTAAAGTATCTGCTGTTCATGACTTGGATTTAAGATATGGATTAACATATGCTATAGGTACATCAACAGATGCTATAGTTACAGCCTCCCTTAGAAAGCCTCCTACCAAAATCTATACTGGTCAGATTACACCTATAGGAAGCCTTGTATCCAGACTTGTTTATAAAGCTATTATTAAGGGAGCTGAGAATTGGGGTTTCAGACAGGATAGATCAATGATTAGAAGACTTGAGGAGAGAGGGATTATGCTTGACGATATTGTTAATACGGCTTTATCCCTCTTCATACCTTGGAGTGGGTTAAAGATGAGTGAAGCCTACGAGTTGATTAAGAATGAGCTGTTAAGATGTTTAGAGGATGTTAACGTTGTAAGTATTGTTGATGCTGCTTTAAGGCTTGATGAGGATGCAAGAATAGGGCTTATACCTGGATTAAAGCCTCAACAATACGTTTCAGACCCGGTAAACCTTGTTTCAGATGAGGTTTTAGCATTATCCCTAGCTCTATACCTTAACGGCTGGAATGCTGTTTTCGAGCTTTACAGATACGATACTAAGAAGCCTGGAATACTTTCAAAACTTCCACCATTCATAGATGATGTAGTAGCCTCATTAATAGCTGGTGTAACATCTAGAATTTATAGTCGTGGAGGATTATGAAGGCTATAGTAATGGCTGGAGGTATTGGGAGGAGGATTGGGCTTAGTGAAAAGCCTCTAGTTGATGTTTGCGGTAAGCCGATGATTGAGTGGGTTACTGAAGCTTTAGGGAAGGCTTATGGAGTAGATGAAATAATAATCGCTACATCCAAGTATACTTTGGAGACACGTAGATGGGCTGAGTCTAAGGGCTTCAGAGTTGTTGAGACAAGTGGGCTTGGATATGAGCATGATGTTGCTGAAGCCTCATTCCAATATACGCCATGCCTAGTCATAGCTTCAGACCTACCCCTGATAAGTGCTGAGTTAATAGATAGAATAATTAATGAATCTGCCGAAATAAATTCCCAAATAGTAACTGTTGTTACGCCGTTGGAGAGCTATGCCAAGTTTTCAAATCCTCAAAGTATTTCACCGATAAATCATAAGTATCAGCCTACTGGTATATCTATAGTTAAGTCACCGATTAAGCTAGGTGTTGAGTCATCATATAGTAGCCTAATTATAGAATGGTCGATTAGGCTTTTAAACGTAAATACTTTAAGTGAGCTTCAGCTTGTGAGAAGTATTTTATGTGGTGGTAGGGTTGATTCATGGAGGTAATGTATGGATTTACGGTGGACCAGGTAAAATTATAGATTTCAGCTCAAACATAAATCCACTAGGTCCCCCTAAGCTGTTAGTTAAGGCTTTAGTAGAGGCTATTAGGGGAAACATTTTTTCATACTATCCTGAGCCAACATACACTAGCCTTAAAGAGTCTTTATCCAAACTCCTTAATGTTAACTATAGGTTAATAGAGGTGTTTAACGGTGCCTCGGAAGCCCTCTTTCAGCTAGCCTATATGCTTAATCCTTCAAGTCTTATTTTAACCCCCCCATCATTCATAGAGTATTGGCGTATTGCAGAATCCCTTAATAGAAGAGTTTATGAGGTAAGCTATTTAGATATTGATGGTAGCTATATTCTTAATGTAGATGGAGTTATTGAATCTTTAAGTAGGGTATATGGTGGATTAATGTACATATGTAATCCTAATAATCCTACTGGAACCCTAACCCTGAGGAAATATGTTGAGGAGATTGTTTCAGAAGCTTTAAGAAGAAATGTTCAAGTTGTTGTTGATGAGTCCTTCATGGATTTCACTGCTGAAAGCCAATCCGTTACTGAATTTGTGGAGACTTATGAGAATCTACATGTAGTTAAATCGCTAACCAAGGTTTTCGCCTCACCTGGATTAAGAATTGGACTAGTAGTATCAGGTAGGGTTAAGGATTTGGAGAGGTTTACATCCTCCTGGCATGTAAATACTTTAGCATCATACTCGTTCAATAAGCTTCTACAGGATTTAGACTACGTTAAAAAATATATTGATAAGTCTCGTAGAGTCATAGTTAGGGAGGTTGGTAGAGCTACATCTATGCTTAAAGATTTAGGGCTAAAACCATACAGTACCTCTGTAAACTTCATATTGGTTAAGCTACCGTTAGGTTTCAGCTCAAAAAAGTTAACTGAAACATTAGCCTTAAAGTATGGAATGCTTATTAGGGATGCTTCAACAATACCGGGTCTAAACGAAAGCTACATTAGGATATCTGTTAGGAGAGGTGGTGATAACTTAAAGCTTATGAAGGCTTTAGGTGAGGCTTTAAGTGTTTAAACCTGTTAGAGCTGCTAAGTCGCTAATATCGTTCTTCACAATAATACCTGTAGGTAGTTGTAGTCTTGATGATGCTGCTGAGTACTTCTACCTATCCCCAATAATTATCGGGTTAACTACCGGTATTTTACCTGGGGTTTTAGCTATTGTTTCATCTCAATACTTCAGAATTCCTATACCTGCTGTTTTCTCATTTACGTTTTACATGTTTATTACTGGATTCCACCATGTTGATGGGCTTATGGATTTCGCTGATGCATTAATGGTGAGGGGATCTATGGAGAGGAGGAGGGAAGTACTCTACGATAAGTATACAGGTTCAGCAGCTGTTGCCTCAATAGTTTTAAACCTAATAGTATCCTTAGCGATCCTGTCAATACTTCCAGTATATGGTATTTTTAAAGCCTATATAGCTGCCTCAACATTCTCAATGCAGGCAGCTGTTACAGCCTCATATCTAGGTCCACCGATGATGCAGGCAGGATCTGGGAAGCTATTCATAGATAGGATTAAGGGTAGAAGGGGTAGAATTGCTACTGCACTACTTTACTCAGTTATAGTTGCATTACTGCTTAGTATTCAGGGAGTGTTTTCACTAATATTCTCTCAGGCAGTATCCCTACTTATTGTTTATAAAGCTAGGAAGGCTTTCGGAGGGTTAAATGGGGATGTTCTTGGAGCAATAATTGAGCTTTCAAGAACAGCATCAATAATTGGCTTTATCCTTTAGACAGAAAGCCTGAATTCCAGTAGTTTCCGAATAGTTAAGAATTAATAACAGGGCTTTGGTATGCTGCCGTTAAAGATGTAAGTCTAGTAGATGAAAATATATGTATCCCTAACTCTTACTACTTATGATTGAAGCTTTATTAGCTTCAACTATTCTTATATCCTCAATATTGCTAGATATTCTTTACGGTGAGCCTAAGGGGAAACTATTAAAGCTACATCCAGTAGTTTTATGTACTTCAATAAGTAAACTAATTGTAAAGCCTAACTCTAGTAGAATTCATGGATTAGTAACGTTTATAATACCTGTCTCAACAGTACTTCTAATATATACTCTAATACAGTATTTAGCTTTAAAGATATGTTTTCCAGCTTATGTTATAGTTTCAATATTAATATTGAAAACAACATTCTCAATAAATCTACTATATAGTATAGTGGTGAATGCCTATAAGTCAATGGAGAGTGGGGATTGGAGTACTGCAAGACACTATGTTCAACAAATAGTTAGGAGGAATGTATATGTTCTCGATGAGGAGCATGTAGTATCAGCAGCTATAGAATCCCTATTTGAAAGCCTTGTTGATGGATATGTTTCACCACTATTCTACTATTCATTTCTAGGTGTTAAGGGATCTCTTTTGCAGAGGGCTGTAAACACGATGGATAGCCTTGTAGCATATAAGACCCCGGAATACATGAATGAGGGATATGTATCCGCTAAGGCTGATACAATAATAAACTATATTCCTGCAAGACTAACAGCTATATTGACCATAATATCATCACTAATTCTGAAGTTTAACTGGAGGGGAAGCTTAAAAATACTGCTGAGAGATCATTCTAAAACTGAAAGCCTAAATGCTGGATGGCCTATCTCAGCTATAGCAGGTGCTTTAAACGTAAAGCTTGAAAAAATAAATAGCTACAGTATAGGGGATCCTAAAGAGAAATTAACCCATAAAAAGATTGTTGAAGCTCTTAAAGTATATAAGCTAACAACACTTCTAGCAACACTACTAATACTTACCCTTACAATTACTATTAGAATATTGCTACCATAGATCTCCTAAAGAATACACTCCATAACCCCAGTAAACCGCTTTAAGTTTACAACTTACTTCCACTTCTAAAGTAGGTGAAGTTATGAAACCTAACAACCAAGAAGCTATATTCTTAAAGGCTATTCCTCTCAAAAATTCTAAATCCTCAACCAAAACCTAATACTCAACAATAGAATATATAAACCTTGGGTTGTCACGTCCTAAAGCGCTATTAATCAATTTAAACTATCAAGGCTAAGAAGGTTTATGAATGGTTAAACATACTGTTTTAACACTACTTAACCTTCCATCTATGAAAGCTTAATTCCTTTTAGAATATTTTTATCAGTAATATATATTGCTTCCTCTATTTATTTATTGGTGTTTATGGGTAGAAGTGGCTTATTGAGTAGGGCTTTTAAGAAATATTTACCTTTTGGAGTATTTATAACACTAGCTTGTCTTTTTCTTTCATATAATAGGGGGTTGATAATCACTATTATAGCGATTCTTATACTTAATACTTCTTTTTTCATTTACTTCTTAATATTTTTCTACCTGGAGGGGGTGAGAAGTATTAGCAAAATAATACTTTCAGCAATTCTCTCCATTCTCTATTTCAGCTTAATTTTCCCTATATGCCTTATACTCATAGGTGGAGACTTCTCCGATCCTCTCTTCGTAAGGAAAACCTTTACTACAGCGCTTTATCTAACAATCGCATATATTCCATTTAGTATATTATTGGAATATTTTGCACGTTAGAGCATTACTAAATTTAGACTAATGGATAAAATGGTTTCTGTACGGATTGTATTGATGAGTTGATATGCTAATAATTTCATTCATTGAAAGGGTTATGGAATTAAAACGGATAGCATATATGTAACTGATGAAAAGTAATAAAATTTATAAATCAATGAGGGGAAAATTTAAGTTAAGTTACGGTAGGGATTATTCTACAACTTTAGATGTTCTGTAAAGAGTTTTTTAACATTATTTAAGATATATCTTGCATCTCTTAGTGCATTTTTTGCATCTTTTTCATCATATAATGCTGATGGAGGGGCTCCGCTTTCTTCATCGCCATACATTGACGGCTCCATCTCCCTACGTAATTTTCTTGAGATTCTTGCTAGCTCTGGGATTATTTGCTGAAACCATTGTGGATACTTATGCTTATACTGTCTTAATATCGGTCCTACATCATGTATTTTCGGCGGTTCAATACCTATTAATCTTAATGAGGCTTTTAATGCTAATTCCGATGCTTCCTGCGACTGTCTTATAACGTATGCGTACGAACCCTTTTTTAAAGCGTTCTTAGCATGGTATATTCTTTCTTCAGCTTGAACAATGTAGTCTCTAGCTATCTCTATGTTATTCAATGCTTATAACCTCCCCAAACTTATAATCCTTCTTTAATACCCAATACCATTTTTTACCTAGCTGTATTCTTTGTGAGCCAAGTTCATCCAATTTTTTCTTTAGCCTAGATAATATTTTTACGAAAAAATCACGATCAAATATGATAACTGCATCCTCAACCATATCCAGGTAAAGTGGAGTTATTCCTGCTGCTTCTTCAGGAGTCTTCATTATTGGTGAGAAATCTATAAGATAATTTCTTTCATAAAGCTTATTTAAAATATCCTCTACCTTATCCTCAATCTTCATGAATAATTCCTGCCGTTTAAGCCTAGATTTAGGCAGATCCTTTATTACTAATAGAATATCTATATCACTACTCTTACCTGCTTCACCACGAGCAACAGAGCCGAAAACTACAAAGGAAATAAGTCTATCACCAAAATAGTTAAGAAGCTCATTAGCTAGTGCACTTAGTATTTCATTATAAGGCTCCTTTAAATGTTCAATACCGATTTTAAACATTGCCGTCATTAAATATAGTGAAGGATGTATATAAACATTCATAGAAATAACAAGCCTCTACCATTTAGTAGTATCAATATGTTTAGTCTTAAACTAAACCATGTTGAAAACTGCAATGTAGTAAAACCTCTAAAGTTAGTTAAATAAATACTACGAACTTTAGAAAGTGTTTGTGACTTAATTCTTCGATAATTGCCCTCATTTTAAGTCTATATGAAATTGGTGTTAAGTTTTCCCATCTACTCTATGGATGAATTCAAAATTAAGCTATGAAGCTTAGAAAAGCCTTCAATTTCTCCATAGTAGCTTTATAGCATGGAGTTGAATCCAATATTTAAGATGTAAGACATCTAAATCTAAAGTGATATAGATTTATTAATGGATTAATACTCTTAATAATCATATAATTCATTTGTTTACATCTAAAATCTATAGATTCATATTAGTCCATGTAAGGATGGGAAGTAGATAATGATTAATACTTTTCATTTATTTCGGAGTTGAGTTTATGCTTTGGTAAGGTAGGATTAGGCTTGATGTAGGGGAAATATTTAAATTCCGTTATTTTAGTGATCTACATGCTTGATTTAGAGAGGGTAAGGAGGGTTATTGTTAAGGTTTGTAGTTGTGTTGATTGTGTTTATGCTTTACTTTTCGGATCTAGAGCTATAGGTTATACCTGGGGTTATAGTGATGTAGATATTGCTGTTATGTTTAAAGATTCAAGTAATTGTTTAAGTAAAGCATTAAACTTAATGTCCAGTATTGAGGATGAATTAGGGGTTCATGTTGATGTTATTCCTCTAAATATAGCTGATACAATAGTTAAGTATGAAGCCTACAGTCAGGGAATTGTTCTATTCAATATAGATAATAATAAATATTTGGATGATTATATAAATGCAATTGATGAATATCTAGACTTCGAATATAGTTTTAATAAATTCTATAAGTTAATAGTAGAGGAAATGGAGAAATGCCTACTCCAGGAGTTAAAGCTAGAATAGATAGATTTTGGAGAGCTGTAAAAAGACTTCAAAAAATCCTAAACACCAATTTGGAGCAATTCATGGAGAATGAAGATTTAATAGATGCAAGTGAACGTAACTTAGAGATTGCTGTAGAAGCCATGATAGATATAGGTGAAGCCCTCATTGCATATATGAGGTGGAGAGCTCCGAAATCCTATAGGGAAATCGGTATAGTACTGCTGGAGAACAAGGTAATAAATGAGGTGCTAAGTGAAAAATTTAAGGAAGCAGTAAACCTAAGAAATATTTTAGTTCACAACTACATGTATCTAACGCCAAAAGAATTATACAATAATATTAAGAGCTATATTAATCCATTAACTAATATAGTGTACAATATTATAAACTACATGAAGGAGAAGAATATAGATCCATGACAATATAGATTAACATTACTGTCTAGAGCATAATCTACTAGAGCTAGCACCCATGCTAAACTTAATAATCACTTCTTCTAACAGATTCTTTTAGAATATTTTTATCAGCAATATATTGCTCCTATATTTATTTATGGTGTTAATTCATTATTACGGGTGGAAGTGGTTTGTTAAAGAAGAGTTTAGGAAATATCTACCTTTGGAGTATTTATACACCTTATTCATGTACGGAAGCCTACTTTCTATTTAGTGTTGGATATTATTTTTCTCCTATTTTCTTAGAAAGGGTCTTCTCATTAGCAGAGCTGGCTCTACTCTTGTTTTTTACAATTCCTCCCTTATTTTCTGGGTATCTTTCCAATTCTTCATCTGTTAAATCCAGCTTAGCCATACTTCACGTCTAGCCTCATTGATTCTTCTAAGACTATTAAGAAGCTTAACATTACTATTAACTATTGTCTGATATGTGGAGTCCAGCATAAATATTAAACGTAAATTATTTAAATTAGGTTTAATGATGTTAATCCCTAATTAATATCTTTCGCTGGCTTTCTGCAACTATTTAACTCTGCTTAACTATTTTCTTACCTCTTGGTTGAGGAATAACTTTAAGCTTAGCGTTTTTAAAGTTGAGGTTAAGCTCGTATCCTTCAAATAGTTCATGTAGGAATATAGCTAATGCACTAACTTCAGAGTGGGGTTGATTTGTTATTGAAATATTCCAATCTGCAATCAGATACATTTCATGTGGAACCTTCTTACTACCTACAACTACAAGCTTTCTCCTAATAGACTTCCTTATATCTCCAATAACATCTTTAATGGGAAGCCCATACATTGTAAGATGAATTACTTCACCACTACTTTTCCACTCCTTAGCGAAGCGTAAAGGATTCTCTACGTATTGAACTTCAAATTCACCACCCCATAAACCTGTAATTTTCCTAATAGTTTTGATTATGTTCTCGTCAAAATCTCCTGAGAAATACATACCTCTAGCTCCAAATGCACGGGCAGTTAATGCTACATGGGATGTAACTCTTACATCTCTTGCTATCCTATGGGAAAGTCTTAAAACCCAAACCTCCGCTAACTCCATGAATACCCCTAGTTTTCACTAAATTCATCTAGACCATTTAAGTCTTTCCTAAACTTTAAGTATGCTCAGCAGCTCGTAAATTTGCCTTAGCTTAGTCTTCAAGTATGGCTGGAATTGATGGGGGGTAAGAAACCCTTTAGATTGTAAGCAAGTTTTACATTTTCCATTTGTTATCTTAGAGTTTCTTATTTAGATATTTATGGGTTTATTGCTTCCTAGGTTGATAGGTTTAGAAGCCATTTCCAAAGAGGGGTAAGCTTTATGCTTCTTCCTTCTTTAATAATTTCATCCTCTAAATCCCATGTTATAATGGTTAGATTATTACATTTCAGCTTCTCGCCGGCTCTTAGCAGAGCTTCAACTTCTCTTTTTTCAGCTTCATTCATACTGGAGATATAGCTTACCTGTATTAATTGTTTTATTTCTAATCCATCCATTAATATGAAGTCAACCTCCTTTTCATCTATCTTGAAGTAGTAGATCTTTACTGTTGGAAGTGTTGAGTATCTTCTTATAAGTTCAACTGCAACGATATTCTCTATGGCTTTTCCATAGTTTTCAAATATTTTAAAGCCAACAGCATTACTTATTCCAGTATCTATAGAATATACTTTCCTAGCAGCTTTCTCCTGCTCCTTTAATGTTTGCGAAAACCTTTTTATGAAGAATAATACTCTTGAAGTTGCTAGGTAGGAGGAGAATCTTTCAATGGTTTTTTTAGGTATATTTAGGAGTTTAGATATTCTACTATAGGTTATTGGGGAGGATATATTGGTCATGTAGAAATTTGCAAGAAACTCAAGACTTTCCCTTTCTCTTACTTTAAATCTTCTCTCCACATCCTTAACCAGTATGGTTTCAAAATATCTTTTAAGAATAGCTCTTCTCCTCTCCTCACTGTTTTCTAGGGCAACTTCAGGAAATCCTCCGAACTCTATGTATTCTCTTAACCTCTGAATTATCTCCCTTCTTTTTATCACTGCATCCTCTATTTTCCTCACTTCAACACCTTTAAACTCAAGAAACTCAGAAAAGCTTAGGGGGAAAACCTCAACTGGAATATCCCTTCCTGAAAGTAGTGTAGCAAGCTCTTCACTCATTAGTTTAGCTGAAGAACCGGAAACAACGATTCTAGCTTCATTTCTTTCATGTAGACTTCTAACAAATCTCTCCCATCCCCCTATCTCCTGTACTTCATCAAGAATTAGAAGAGGCTTCCTATTTGGCCTTATAAACTCCCTATATGCATCATAGATATCTATAAGAGTATTAACACTATTACTACTGAATCTTACCTCCTCAAAATTCACGTAAAGTACATTGTTTCTCCCAATTCTCTCAGAGATTTTCCTAGCAACCTGTCTAAGTAGGAAGCTTTTCCCACTTCTTCTCACCCCATATATTGAAATTATCTTTTCAACCCCTTCCAGAAAGCTTAAAACTTTATTCAAATAGTTTCCCCTCTCCCTCCCAGTATCAAGACCCTTCCCCCAGAAGTTCCAGTCAGATAATATGGAGATTATCTCCTCCTTTCTCATAGTATCATATATAACCCAAAATTTATAAATTTTTGGATTATATATGACACATTTTTCATATCGCTACCTCCACAGCTAACCTCCTCAACAATCATGAATAACATATTAATTAAGAATTTCAATTTAACATCTGCTAATGTATTTATAGTAAGGTTTTTAAGAATTCTACCTATCATATGTTAATGGATCTACTTCAGGAAACTCTTAGAACTCTTAGAGTTTATGGCATAAAGCCCCGTAAAAGACTTAGCCAAAACTTTGTTGTAGATAAACGCTTAGTTGAAACTATTGTTTCATATGCTTCCCCATCAATTAACGATGATGTTCTAGATGTTGGAGCTGGTCTTGGAGCATTAACTATCAGGCTTGCGGAGAAGGCAGGTAAAGTTATAGCTGTAGAGATTGATAAACGCCTAGTTGAGGTTTTGAGGAATAGATTTAAAAATTATGGAAATGTTGAGGTTATACATGGGGATATCCTAGATTTAAATATTGCTGCATCAATAATTGTTGGAAACATACCTTACCATATCTCAACACCAATACTTTTCAAAATACTTAATATGAATTTTAGGAGGGCAGTATTAACATTGCAGAAGGAAGTTGCTGAAAGACTTATTGCTAAGCCTGGATCTCAACATTACGGAAGACTTACGGTTTCAGCAAACATTCAAGCTAATATTGAGGTTCTAGACACATACCCCCCGGAATCCTTCTACCCACCACCAGAAGTATTTCACTCAATAGTGCTAATAACTCCGAAGAGAGAGGTAAATGTTGATCTAAAACTTCTAAACAGCTTACTGATTAAGCTATTTTCACAGAGGAATAGAGTTGTAAAAACAGTTTTAAGAAGAAACCTAATAAATGATTTCGGCTTAAATAGAGGTGTAGAGCTGTTTAAAGCTATAGCTGAATCAATACCTGAAAACAAGAGAGTTTACCAATTAACAATAGATGAAATAGTTTCCATATGTAATAAGTTAACACTACAATTTAAATATCCTTCTAGATACTCATAAGATCTACAATGAATAGTAGCGGGGTATTAACTAGAGGGAAGCTATTTAGAGGATATTGAAGAACATTAAATAAAGAGGTGTTTCTGAAGAATTAAGAGGTAAGATAACTTTAGGAATGTATAGTTTAGGAATTGTTGAAACGATTATGTGTGGGGATACTGATTTTACTTCAGAATCCGCATCAAATAGGAATCAATAGATAAGGTGAAAATCCTAGTATTGTAAGCCATTACTTAAGGGCTGCGAGGTATAGAGTTTTACTTCTCACTACTTATCTTAGAGGGTAATGCTTCTTAAAAACAGTAAACCATAAAGCACAGTAAACCTTATATAATATCCTCTTGAAGGGTTGAAAGATAGTTAGCTTAATAGAGGTAAATTTAAGCATCATTATAAAGCCTTAATATTTACGATAAGTTTTATATGTGTTGAGATTGCAATATTATTTATGGCTACATTGAAGGATGCTAAACTAATTGGAGGTATAGGTGCAGTGTTTTCACTTATAGGTATGTTTATACCAAATACTGGTATTATCCTATCCATTATAGGCTCTGTAATGGTGCTTATTGCTGTAAAGTATATTTCAGATGTTGTTAACGATTCATTTATATTTAGGAATATGATAATCTCAATCATATGTGGAGTAGTTGGCGTTATTGCTTTCGTTATTTTTCTTCTTTCATACTTCATGACTATGTTCTTCACTTATAGAGGAGCTGCTCCAAGACCCTTTCCCCAATTTATCATACCTATTATAGCTGCATTTGTTATTGTATGGGTATTCATGGTTTTCTCAGCTTTATACTTGAGGAAAAGCTATAATAGGATAAGCGATGCATTACGTATTGATCTATTTAGATCTACTGCTACCATATATCTTGTTGGTGCTTTGCTTCTAATAGTTATTGTGGGAGTTATAGTATTAATACTTGCAAAAATAATTGAAGCTGTAGCTTTCTTCTCAATACCTGAGCATCCATTACAGGTGCAGCCACCACCTCCACCATCATAGTCTCCTAAATCCATATGTAAAGCTGATTTATCCATATAGTAGGCTTTAGAGTTGAAGCTGGCTGGTTGATGTTGGTTTATATACCTCCTCTTAATGATAGGCTTGGAGCTATATGTTTAGCAGTCTTCTCATCGATAAGTATTTTTATAAGCTTTTTCTCATGTGCTTTCAAGCCTCTTCTTAAAGCTCTAGGATATGCTTTAAGTTTTTCACCATAAATGTATTTCTCCCCCTCATATTTGCTTATGATTTCATCATAGTATGGTAGTTTACCTGTTTTCCTATAGATTATCCATGCCTCGTAGAGTGTAGGTCTTAAAACATATTTCCCCTCATTCATAAGGTGAATTCCACAACAGTTTTTAGCTGTATGTAGATTAAATAATCCCTCCTTACATGTTGCAAAATCAATGTTAAATCTTTCAGCTAAATCTCTAATTGTTTTAAATATTTCTAAACGCCATTTTAATGGTGGCCTCCTTAATCTACCCTCCACTCCATCCTCTAAAGCATATGACTCCCATACTGAATCATATACATCCCTACTTTCCAATACTCCCTTAAGAAACAGTATATCATCCTCTAGACATCGAATAGACTCTACAATAACTTGCTTTACACCTAATGCTTTAAATTGACTGAATAGATCTCTTACTGAATCTGTATCTGAGGCTCCCGGTATTAATGGCTGGTATCTAACTACTACCGGTATATTTTCACTTAATGTTTTCTCAATGGCTTTCAGCCTTTCCGAGGTTGTTGGTGTATTAGGCTCAACTACACGTGAAATTTTATCACTAGGAGTTACAATAGTTACTTGTAGTAGAAGTAGTCCTTTACTGCTAAGCTCTGAGATAAGTTTAAACCATGCCTTCCAAGTGTAAGCTATGGATTTCGTGTTCAGTATTAGGGGTATACTGTTTTCTAAGCATATCTTTAAAACATATCTGCTTACCCTATACTTATATTCAGCAGGCTGAAAGGGATCTACTAGAGTAGCCATTCTGAAGGGTATGGTTTTAAGCTTAAGCTCTCTAAGCTTTAAAACACATCTTTTAAACTCACTTATAAAATCATAGTTTGGCTTAACTATATCTGTGTTTCTATACCATTTAGCATAGCAGTACATACATGAATAGCTACATGATGTATAAGGCTCTACACGAAGTACTGAGTAGCATAATGAACTAATATAGGAACTTACATTTACAGTAAGGCTCATACTACTCACTAAAGTATCAAGTAAGTTATATATTGTAAATCCAGCTTATATATTGAAGTTCAAGCTGAAAGTAATTTTTAAGCTTTTTAAGTTTCTCTACGGTTTTAAGTATGGATCTTCCATGAGTTTCTAGTGATAAGTGGAAGCATGCTTGTTAGGGTTAATGCTTGTATAATATGTTGATGTCGTGATTTTAATATCTGCGTTAGGCGATAGGTTTAATAGTGTTCATAGTTTATTAATTAAGTGAAACGTATATTTGCTTATGAATCTATTCTCCCATTCACGTTTATTTTAGGTATTTTTCTCGCATATGCTACTCCGTTTAGGCTTGAGCCTCTTAGGGTAATAGCTTCAATATTTACAGATTTCTTCTTTTTATCAGCACCGATACTCATATTTATCATACTTACACATTCATTATCAATTAAAGCTGGAGGCTCTAGAATAGCTAACTATACTATAGTTTTATTTTTCATCGTATGTCTCACATTATCTATTATTACGGCTACTACGTTATCGTTAAGTAGAGGGTTAGGTGGTAAGCTTAGTTTTCCCAGCGCTATGCTTTTAGAAGTAGCTGTGGAGGGATTATTGAAGCCAATACCGATATCTATTATTGTAGGTATTGTATCTTCATTAACTATTATTCCAAGGTTTAGCATAGCTAGAAACATTGTGGTGATACTTAATAGAGCTATTATGTACTTCCTAAGTATAGTTGTTAAGGTTCTTCCAATAGTTTCCATATCGTTTGGAGCATCCTTCTACTATAGCTTAGGAACGTATTCATTAGCAGCCTATATTGAAGCCTTAATGCTTATGCTTACCTTCAGCTTCTCATATATCCTCATAATACTTCTAATTATTGTTAAGTTTTTAGGTGTTAAGTTTAGAAAGCTATTATTCTATGCTTTAAAAACTATGGTTACAGGAATATCCCTACCATCATCATACATCTTCCTTCCAGTACATCTTAAAATATTTAGTAACCATTTTGAGATGGAAAGAGATGTAGGGGATGCAATTATAGCTTTAGGAGCTGCTTTAAATAGAGCTGGAAGCATTGTAGGGGTTATTGTAAGTATTAGCGTAGTTTCTAAATACATGAATATCAATATAGATTTAATGCAGTACATAATATTAGCGATAGCTATTACTATTGTAGGCTTCGCCTCTCCAGGTATACCTGGAGGAACAATACTAGTAGCAATGCCAGTAGTAGTAGGCATCATTAATGTAAATGATGTATCTATATTCAGCATAACATCCATAGCTATATTTAACGGAGTAGCAATTCTTACAGCACCTACAAATGCTGTAATTACAGGATGTATAGCATTAATAGTAGGAAGGCTTCTAGCTAAACATGAAGCTAGTACTAAAGCCTAAGATTCTCCTGGGGAAGCCTAAACCGTGGAAGAGCTTGAATACATGGATATGTTAATACTGCTAGTATATGTGGACTCGTAGAGTTTAAGAATTAACTTAACAGCTAGAATAATATATGCTATATTAAATCTTAGATGCTGAGAATACGAGTAGAGAGAATATGCGTAGAAGTATTTTTAAAGCTTCAATAATTATAGTTTTTTTAGCTATCCTAATATTAACTTATAGTAGGGTAACGACTAAGGGAATTTATGAAATTATATATTTTAATCCCATACAGATAGTTAACATTTCAAAATTCAGCTCTTTACAATAATGAATCCTTTAAGTGCATTACCGACATTTCTAGCATATACTATTAAACTACCATTATCTGAGAGATTGGTAAATATTATTGTAGTAGTTGTAACATTGATATTTTCCTTTACACTATTTGGACAGTTAATACTTAGCCTATTAAGAATAACTATTGAAAGCTTTAAGCTTGCTGGCGGAGTATTATTAATGGTTCTAGCAATAGATATGCTGGGTGGAACTGTAGGAACGAAAACCATAGATGCAAAGCAAGTAGCAATAGTTCCTCTAGCAACCCCACTACTTGTAAGTTCTGGAACAATGACTACATTAATATTTCTCACAAACACTCAAAGCCTAATTAATGTCCTACTAGGTGGTTTAATAGCAGCATTACTAGTATATCTTGTTTTGATATTCAAACAATATTGCTATCATAATAGGTGAAAACAGAATCCCATTAGGCAGTAGGTTAATGTCAGTAATTCTAGCAGCTGTTGCCTCTAACATGATCTATAAGGCTTTAAGAACATGGGGAATAGCTAAGTAACCAAAGTAATAAGTCTAAAAACTAAATAAATTAGAGTTTAACCCATCTGAAGGAGAATTAAGCATTAAGAGAACTATATGATTATATTAGAGAAGGCTTTAAACAATAAAATAGTAGAATATAAAGCTTCTCTTGAAGATGTGGAGGTAAAATACCTGCAGGAAGAAGTTAAAACATCATAGACGTAGATATGCTGTCTAAGTTGTGAAGCAGCTTACATGAAGCTATTATATTAAACATGGTAGATATATAGTTTAGATTCTTAATCATATACAGTATCTAACAGTATTATAAAAAGTTAGGATTTAGATTTTATAATTCTATATACAGTATCTCCCTCACGTACTCTACCATTAACTTTTAATCCTATGTTTTGCCCTGCCTTAGCAATCTCGACAGGTTTATGTTCAATCTGCATTGATTCAACGGTTTGCTTAAGCATTGTAGTTTTACCCTTAATAACTATTTCATCACCAACTCTTAAGTTATCAGTAAGACTAACAATACATACACTAATTTTTGGGAAGAAATGAGTAACTTTACCAACAACCTCCTCAATTTCACTCATGAAAACCCAAGTTTAATACAGCTTATACATATAAACTTTAGGGTTAAAAGTTTGGGTGTGACAACTTAGGAGACCAATACAATATGCTAAGTTGCCAGGTTTAAAAGTTTGGTAGCTTACTGGAACTTAATGCTGTCAGCCATAATTTCATCATTCTGCAATTACATTAAGGATAAAGAAAAAATATAAGCCCTATAGCCTACATAATTAGAGAGATATGAAATACATAATGGTTCCTTTACCTAAACTTTACTCCTTTACTTCAGCATTAAAAGCTAGTTTAAACAATAAATGTTGTATTAAAGAATTAAAATATATTAAAGACAATGGACGATGGTGTAGCATGATTGGGAGAAGCATTGTTAAAGGAAAATGGGGCTCTAATATAATTAACCTAAAACATATGTTAAAGATATTTCAAGAACATCAAATTCATTTAGGTAAAATTTATATGTAGAGTCTAAATATTATGGTTAGAATTATGAAGAAAACAAACATTATATGTGTTAAAATCGACGATGATATGCTTGAAGAAGTAATTAAAATAGCTAATGAATTTAAAGTAAGCAAATCAGATATTATACGTATGGCTCTTCAAAAATTTATTAAGGAAAACAAAAGAAACCAAATTGTATAAAGGTAGTAGGTGTTTAAGTGTTGACAGATAGATTATCCTAGAAGTTTCAACACTAGAGATACTAAACATGAAAACCTGAGATTTTAATACATTAATATTGTAGTGGGGCTTAGCATACGGTATAGGTTTCCTAGCGGTAGAAGCTAGTAGGGTATACTCACTATTCAAGCAGAGAGTTAAAGCCTCTCTCAACAGCATACAAACCGGCAGTAGAGCGAATTCATCAAAATGCTGGAACTACTAGTAAACCATTATAGCAACCATCTAGGAGATTGTTGAGCTACTATATTTCTAACATTTAGCAGCAGATTTATAAGGATGTGGGTGTAGTAGCTTGAAGTGAAGCCTATGGAGGATGATGAAGAGCTTGAAATAATAAAATATAGAAAGCTGAAGAATCTAATAAGGAAGAGCTCTGAAGAACAGAAACAAGCAATAGATAAGCCAGTTGAAGTGACTGATAATAATTTTATGGAGATTATTCAAAGAAATCCCCTTGTCGTAATTGATTGCTGGGCACCATGGTGTCCTCCATGCCATGCAATTGCACCAATCATAGATGGTATGGCGAGAGACTATGCTGGGAGAATACTGTTTGGAAAGTTAAATGTAGATGAAAACCAGATAGCTACTACACATTTTCAAATAATGAGTATTCCCACTCTACTAATATTTAAAAATGGAAAACTTATAGATAGAATTATTGGGGCAATGCCGAGACATCTACTTGAGCCAAGAATAACTCGATACCTATAATACATTTTAAACTTCAGATCTGCCAATTTATGATTAGCAGATCTTCTAGCTTTACAGGATAGTTAACGCTCTACCCGTTTATCTATTTAAAGTTGTTATTGGTTTGTCTTGATATTTTGAAGAAGTTTACTATTCCATGACATTTACATGCAGCTCCAACAGCTATCTTAGGCCTATAGCTGCTAATAGCTTCATCTAGAAATGCAGATATAAACTCTCCCCGAATTCCTCCAATGTTTGGATTGATTAGGTGGCTTTGGAAAATCTTTGGGTAGGATATATTATCTATAGCTTGCTCAAGTAGGAGGTACATCGGTATTTTCTTAGTTCTACCTGTTACTGGGCAGGTTTCAGGCTGTATGCATGGAGTTCTGCATTTAAACCCCTTCAACATGTAGCTTACCACAACAACGCAGCTCTCAGTATTTACATCTAGAATCACATTACTCAACACATTACTCCTTAAAACCATACTTATTGAGGAGAAATCTGGATTAACGTTGAATCCTTTAGATTCAAGATATGATTTAAAGAATCTACCTATGAAGTTACCCGGTACAGCTGGAACAATAATATCAGGCATTACGCCGCCTCTAAACATTTCAATAAGATAATTAACACAGTCATAAACCACCAGGTATGCTTCACCATCGCTAGGACTAACTAGAGTAGGGGTGCTGATTGCTTTATCAACATACTTGCCAGCTCTACAATTCTCATTAACATCAGCAACAACTACTCTAGCCTTCACCTCCTTTAATGACTTAACGGCAATAGAGCCAAAATATCCACCTCCAGCTATAAATACAAGCCTCCCCTTAAGGTCCATACCTATCTAGCTAACGTAAACCAGCTTAGATATAAATCTTAGGAATAACTCTTAAAAGATACAGATATCTCTTCCTAAAGCTTTTCGATACTTCTTAAAATTGGAGTAAACTCTACTATGGTCTCAAATTGTAAACTATTATGCCTATACTCTCTACATTAAAATTCATGACGATTACAACACTCTATCATCAACTCTAGGCCTAACCGCCTTAGCCTTAAGAAGAGGCTTAACAAGCCTCACCCAATATAAGGAACTTCCTAAACTCCATAAGTAAAGCTAAGCAGGGAAAGACTTAAATAGTTTTCAGACAAGGTCTATTTTTAAAGTATAATATAACTAGATTGCATAGTGAAATTGTATGGAGAAATTGTTTGCTCGACTTGGTAAGGTTGAGGTCGGTGATGGTTTACCTACTAGGATTATGGGGGTGATCAATGTTAGTCCTGAATCATTCTATAAAGAATCTATAAAGACAACGTATGAAGAAATTGCTGAGACAGCGCTGTATATGGAGAAGGTAGGTGCAGATATAATAGATGTAGGTGCTATGTCTACTGCTCCCTACTTACTTAATACGTTAATAAGTGAAGAACAGGAAGCGGAGAGGATACGTTATGCGATTGAAGCCGTAAAATCATCAACAAATCTTCCAGTATCAGCCGATACTCATAGACCCAAACCATTAATAGAGGCAATTAAAGCAGGAGCAGAGATAGTGAATGATGTTTCAGGATTATCAAACCCTATCATCGTAGATATAGTATCAGAACATAATCTATCATTAATAATCTGTGCACGTAGACTAGGAATATTAAGTAATCCTAAAGAGGCTGTCTATAAAGCTTTAAATCTTCTCGAGGACTTAGTAAATTACGCTACTGATCACGGTGTTAGATTAGAGAATATAGTTATTGATCCAGCTATTGGTTTTCATAGAGATAGTGGGATAGAATGGTGGAAGATAGATATTGAATTAATTCATAGCCTTAGAGAGTTTAGGAGGCTGGGTAGACCGATAATTGTTGGAGTGTCTAGAAAATCTTTCATAGGTGTTTTAACTAATAGAGAAAAGCCTGAAGATAGGTTATTTGGCTCAATTGCAGTTGAAGCTTTATCAGTTTACCTAGGGGCTCATGTAATAAGAACACATAATGTAAAGGAAACTTTAGATGCAGTTAAAGTAGCAGAAGCGCTAAGGACAATATGAAGACTATTGTCCTCAAAGATTATGGTCTGTTGTAGCTCTATTAACGGGTTTACTGGAATATCTAATTCATCTTCTTTAAAGGGATTATGGTAATATTCCTGAAGCGTTTGCTTCTTTGCAGGGTTTACTAATGCTCTTATTGTAGCACTAACCCTAATTATATCATCTGTTAAAAGAATATGTATTCCCCTTTCTTTACGGTCTTGACTTTTCTAGCTACTGTAACTTCTTTACTAAGCATCGAAGCTATCTTATACGCAACAGGTATACCATCTGCTTTAAGAGTTAAGACTTTATCCATTTTTACTAAATTTATCCTTCATACTCAGGTATTATAAGATTCTTTAAAATACCGGGTCATATATTATCATACTACTATCCTATTATTTACCTCATTCATCAAATATTCTCTCTTGAATATGTTAAAGATCGAGTGTGTTGTTTCAAGACTTGGAATGACATGCCCATTAACACATTTTTACTTAAAGCTGTTGGTGGAATATTTAGCATGGATGAAAGCTTATCGTAAGACATTATCTTATTTAGAGCAGCTGCGAACATTAATGAACCCTAATTCAATATCTTAAAGCTCCCTAAACTACGTAAAAAAGCTGATAGATAAAGACATAAATAGTTTTCAGATGAGTTCTTAATTAAAATTTAGGTTTTAAAATTTCTTAATTGAAGGCTTAATCTCTAATCCCGTAAATTCCACATACAATAATAGGCTGTTATTAATTTGTACTGGTTTAATGGGGAGTATGGTTATTGAAGAGTTAAGCTATAAATTTAGGAAGACGTATTGTTAGCTCAAGGCTTAATATTGTTTCTATTATTGTGATTCCCTTAGTATAAGTTGGAGTGTTCTATTTTCAGCTCTTTCAGCTTCTCCTCCTTAGGTTTACCTGTTTCCGGATCCCATCCCCTAAGCTTAAAGTATTCAGACACCATTCTATCTATTACTTCTCTATTTAGTTTTTTACCTTTATTAGGACCGTCAGGTAGGGCTTCATCATAGAATCTATCCGGATATCTGTATTCATCTTTTGTCTCCCCCATCGCTATATTCATCTCCTTCTGCATACTGATTACTCTATCAGCTACAGTCATAACTTCTTCCGGTGAAATATTTATTCCGGTAGTGGCTTTGTAAAGCTTTGAAATTATTGTTGGACCTATAGTACCGAGAACAGGAGGTCTTATACATATACCGACGGAGTTGTATATGCTTATTAGGTTTTCAGACCATATGGTCATAACAGGTATGTTTATGTATTCTCCATCATTTATAAATGCCCTATTCTTAAATTCTTCAATCATATCTAATTGGTCTATAACCTCCCTTCTTACACCGCATGCTTCAAGCCAATACTCGTCTTTAGGCTGTGGAAGCTTGAAAAGCTCTACTGGAGCTCTTACCCTTAAGTGATCTCCTCCACGAATATTTGTTAAGTATCCGAAACACCATACACCCCATCTACCTCTCGGGTCTCTGAAAGGTATTTCAAGACCCTTTATGTGGAATGCATATTTCTCGCTTCCTCTCCCAATTATTTGGGATGCTCTTTTCACGCCTTCAGCAAGTATATTACCTATTTCTCTTCTATACGCTATGTCTTCAAGTAGTTTTAAAACAGCTTCTTCACTACCCCATTCAAGCCTTAACCCTCCAGTATCATCTATGCTTAGAATACCCTTCTCAAAACATTCAAAAGCCCATGCAATAACGGATGCTGATGAGCAGCAATCCAATCCAAGCTTTGAGGCTACCTCCGTACACTTCATTATTTTATCGAAGTCTGTAAGTCCTAGTTTAGCTCCAAACTCGAGAACCCATGTAACTTCTAAGTCTTTAAGTTTAAGACCCTTATACTTTCCCTCAGGTACTTCAACCCAGTGGGCACATGCAATTGGACATGAAATACAGGATACTCCCTTCTTCTTGTATTTATGTAGATTCTCTCTTAAGCATTTCTCCCATCCATCTATTGTTCCATACTGAAAGTTTTTTGCTGGAAGTATCCCCTGTGAGCTGTAGGCATCACTAGCTACTAGCGTACCGTAGGTTCTCCAGAGATTAAATAGGGGATAGGATACAATTCTACTATAGGCCTCACTACATGCCTCCTCATATTCCTTCACGTTAGCCACCTCAACAGGTTTATCTCCTCTTACAGCTATTGCTTTAACGTTTTTAGATCCTAAAACAGCTCCTAAACCACATCTACCCCAAGCATCATAGTAATTATTCTCTATCGATGCATACCTAACCATGTTTTCCCCAGCTGGACCTATAGATGCAACTTCAACATCTCCATAATCCCTCCTTAAAGAATCTGTAGTACTCCAGCAGTCAAAGCCCTTAAGATGCTCTGCACTCTTAACATTAACCTCACCGTTAATAATTGAGATGTAGCTTAGCTTCTCAGCTTTACCGCTAATTATTAAGGTATCAATACCTGAAGCCTTCAACATAAAGCCCCAGAAGAGACCTGAATTTGAGGTTCCAAATCTCCCGGTAATAGGGGATTTAGCTGAAGCCTCACATCTGGAAGCTGTAGGAATACTAGTACCTACAAAAGCTCCTGGGCTAAACACAACTATATTCTCCGGGCTTAAGGGATCTATGTTTGGAGGTAGTTGATCCCATAGTATTTTCGTGTTAAACCCTAAACCACCAATATAGCTTCTACACCATTCAAGCGGTAAATCATAGCTTTTAACTTCACTCCTCGATAAATCTATCTTAACAATTCTACCTGCATATCCATACATACACTACACCTCTTCAATCTTTAAAGCATTAAAAAAGCAGGATTTAACACATATTCCACATCTAGTGCATTCAGGCGTGAAGAAAGCCTTAAATCTCCCATTTTTCTCATCCCTAAAAATCTTTACCCTACTCATATCTAGGCTGAATACTTTATGATATGTAAATGAACATGTTAACATACAGGTACAGCAGCCACTACATTTCTCCTCACTAAACAATATGTTCCTCACCATAAATAGTCAACCTATTGAATACTATAACTTATAAATCTACCGCTAAATCATGAAGACAGCATACCAAAAGTTTACATCTTTAAATTACAATATAGTAGGCAACCTCAATAACTCAAGAATATACATTACCGTATTCCTCTAGAGAGTAGTGGATTTATAATTAAATCGATAGCTGAAACCTACTCTGCTAAAGCATTAGGTTGAAGATAATAGTTTCCAACTCTTAAACTCCATAGCTGCTAATACCTTCATGGTAAGCGTTGAGAAGTTCTTAAACTTAAAGTTAACGAAATATAGCTTTCAGTAGTAAAGAATAAATGGATTTATGGTTAGTAGGACATTATGAATTCCTATGAAAGGGTTATAAACGTCCTTATGGGGAGAATTGGGGATATTGATAGGATTCCATGTGTAAATACTGTTAGTGTTGCAACAATAGATTTTATGAAGGCTACAAATGCATACTGGCCTGAATCCCATAAGGATCCTGAGAAAATGGCTAAGCTAGCTTCAGCAGCTCATAGAATATGTGGATTAGATAATGTAAGCCTACCGTTCGATATGCTTCTTGAAGCTGAAGCTCTCGGTGTTAAGGTAGAGTATCCTGAAGGTAGATATCCCTACGTGAAGAAGTTTCTTGCAGAGCCTTATGAAGTACGGATTCCTAAGGATGTGGTGGATGCTGGAAGACTTCCTGTTGTTTTAAGAGCTATAAGGATTTTGAGGAGGGAGTTTGAGGGGAAAACCCCTATAAACGTGTATCTAGACCCTCCATTTACATGTGTAAGTAACTATATAGTAGATATTGTAAAGTTCTTCACTTTGATGAGGAGAAACCCTGATAAAGCACATGAAATTCTAAAAGCAGTATTAAGCTTCTTCATAGATGTGGCTGAAGCCTATGAGGAGGCTGGAGCTAACATCATTACATTCCATGAAATGGGGGCTACAGCAGTTCCTCCAGCATACTTTGACGAGTTTATTACCCCATACTTAAGGGAGATCGTTAAGCATTTAAAAACCCCAACAGTTCTTAATGTTTGCGGCTTAGCAAAACCGATAATAGGTAAAATGGTTAATGTTGGATGTTCAGCTATAGCGGTTGATGAATTAACACCGATAAAGCATGTAAGGGAGGTTGTGGATAGTGTAAAGGTAAACTATCCAGTTATAGGTAATATTTCCTCAGGGAAAGTCCTCCTTCCAGGACCTGTAAATAGAATTATGGAGGAGGTAGGTAAATGTATAGGTGATGGTGTAAGCATGGTTTCACCAGGCTGCGACTTTCATCTAGAAACACCAATAGAGCATATTAAGGCACTAGTAGATGCAGCAGTAAAGTATGGTTCTCAACGATAATCGCTATGTAAAGCTGCAGCCACTCTTCACCTCTAGATGTTTCAAACCATTAATAAAACTCATTTATATTTGGAATTTAACTTAAAGCCTCATTTTAACTTTAGAAGCTACTATTCATCAGATTCATTGTCTAAGCTGTCTTGCTTTCAATTTTAATTTCTTAAGCGGATTTATATACTTGTAAACTTAATAACTTTATCTTTAGAAGCTTTAAAAGTTTTCAAAAAATTTCACGTAAAAATCAACATTAAAAATCATAGATATAATGATAACAACTAAGTATGGTTTATGGATGCATGTAGGAGTATACATTATGAGTTCATTAAAAGATGGAAGTCTTCCATAGATATCAAGTAATTAGGAGCCAATAAAGAATTGTAAAGATTAAAATGTTAATTAAGTACTTGTATTTAGAGTCCACCATAAATAAATAGAGAGGCAATATATATTGCTGATAAAAATATTCTGAAAGGAATCAATTTACCCTCTACAGATAATTCATTAAATCTGTTCCAATTGCTGTTGTTATCGGTTTTTTGAGTTTGCATGGAATGTTGTTATCGGGTATGGTGTCTTAACTCCATCTCCCTCCAGCCTATTCCTTACCTCATCTGTATCATATGCTGAATTTAAAAATACTGTTAATCAATAATTCTCCTCTGGATGGATTAACATCAATCCCACTAAACCTCCTAACCAACCTCCAAAGCTGTTTCAAAAACCTTGGTAGATAATGTTTAGAAGCTCTCCTAAGACTTAAAGCTGATGTGGAATACTAAAAGAATCTTAAGCTCTAATGGAACCCTATTCCTCTCAAAAACTAAATCCTTAACTAAAGATCCAATACTCAACATAGAATAATTAAACAATAGAATATATAAAACTTAAGTTGCCAGGTCCAACAATCTTTCATAAAGTTTATAAGATGTTCTTCATTAAAAGTAAGAGGGAAAATTCTTGATCGTACTGCCCAAGAAGATTGGGAAGAGGCTTAAGGAGGAATCCGAGAAAACTGGAGTTTCAGAAGAAGAATTGATACTGGAGGCTCTATCTAAAACTCTTAATGAACCCCTTGATCCTGAGACAAAAGTTGAAATCCATTTAAAACTATCGGAGAAATACATGAAAGATGCGGAAAACCTCTTAGCTGAAAAAGATTACATTCAAGCATCCGAAAAAGCTTGGGGTGCTGCTGCTCAGATTGTCAAGGCATTAGCTGCAAAAGAGGATAAGGAGCTCAGGAGTCACGTTAGTATTTGGCAGTTTGTTGATGAACTTGCTGAGAAGCTTCAAGAAATTGAACTTAGACGCTTGTGGAGTAGAGCTAACTCCCTTCACCAAAACTTCTACGAGAATTGGATGCCTCCAAGAGATGTCACATATGCTATAGAAGATGTTAAGAAGTTTGTTGAAAGAATAAGGAAGCTCCTGTAACACATGCTAGAAGCATCCTACAACGTTAAAAGCATAAATCTAATGCATGAATCTTTCTTTTGTAGAACAATATTCTTCTAATAAATAATAGCTAAAATTTTTCAAAGGATGAATAGTCTTGGCTGGTCAGATAGCGTACGCTACATCCAAAACCCTTCATCAAAACAACAAAACCATACCAATAAATAAATAGAGAAGCAAAATATTATTGATGAAATATTCTATTGTTAGCTAACTTATAGTCTTCAAATATGGTGGAAGTTAATAGTGTTGAACAAGATTTGTTCAGCAGCTCATAATTATTCTTAGATTAGTATTAAGCATTATTGGGAGCTGATGGGTAAGTAATAGTTAAACACCTCTAGAAGCTACATATAGATTGTAGGCTACTATTTATCTGGGATGAAGTCTTTGCGTGTAAGCTTCATCGCTGAAGCGGGGGCTGCTGTAGGTAGCCTATAATGCTGTAGCTTCTTAATTAATAGAAGCTTCCCCGCCGTGATTCTGTAGTAAACCATAGTCTCCTCCTCTCGTATTCAAGTATTTTCTCATATAGGGAATCGTTTTCCACATTTATCTCATCTAGGAGTTTTTTAGCATCGGTAATGGATATGTGGGATGAAAGCACTATAGCTGCTGTCCTTCCATAGTTAGCTACTAGTCTACTTGTCTTTATAAGTTTCCTCCTTATTCTCTTATCTCTTAACGTTAGCTCCTGGCTGGAAGCTATTTTATCTATTGTTTCCTGAATCTCATCTATGGGGTTTTCTACCAATCCCAGATTTTTCGATCTACATTCTGGACATGTTAGGTTATGCGGTAAGTTCTTAATGTATACCTCCTCAACATACTTCCAACATTCCACACATGCAATAGATCTTTTCTCATTAAGAATTCTAGCCTTTACAGCCTCTATTAGGAGTTTACGGATACGTTTAGGCTGTACAATATCTGTCTTCCATGTCAGCTCTAAAATACCGATACGTGATATTGGTGTGGGGGATCCCCTATTATTAAGTATTGCTATCTCCACCGTTTTGTTTTTAATCATTTCAACAATCTTCTTTAAACCATCAACATCGAAGTCGCTGCTTAAAGCCTCCTTTAAAGCCTCATTAAAGACAACTGTTTCCCTAAATCCCTCCATAAGCTTATCAAAGCCTACACGTGATAAGTCAGCCTCCTCCCCTACAGCTCCAAATCTTCTAGCTACATGAATTAGCCTCCTCTTAAACAATCCTGTTTTAGAAATTGCCTCAATAATTAACTGATCAATTTGTGAGTTAACCAATTCATTTATAGCTTTAAATACATCATCCTTCAGTATTGATGGAGCTCTTAAAATAATCCTGTAGGGATCCTGGTAAACACCTATTGAGAATCCAAACCTGTTTGCTAGAATATATGCGAGAAGTCTGCCAAGTGTTCGATTTACAAGTAGACCGAAGGTACAGTTTAAAATAATGTATTCACCCCAATCCTCAATTGTTAATCTACGATCTGTAGGTATAGGATAGTTACTCTCTATCTGTTCAAAAACCTCTCTTAACCCAGCCTCAACCACATCTCTAGTAGCAGGATACTTCTCCACTATTAGATCTATAATCTTACCTCTTGGAAAACCCTCCTTTATCTTCTCCTCTACAAATCTACGGATAAACCCTACCTCCATAGCTATGCTGAATGGTACAGGAATTTCCTCACCAGCCCAGCTCGGTATAGCTCCTGAAGGATCCTCCTCATGTTTTAGGTATATTTTATCTTCATGTATGTATAGGATCCTCCATGGTTGACCTGCAAGAATAATTTTAGCTCCAGGATCACCGTACTCTGCAACAAATACCTCGTCAAGAAGTCCTACAGGTATGTTTCTTCCCTCATCTACAGCGAGGAATTGTCTCTCCTCAGGGATCATGGATAGCTTGGAGAAGTAGTATTTATATAGCCCCGCGATAGGGCGGGGACGCTGAACAGTATCCTCAGCTAGGCGGGCAAGTGGAGGGTTTCTATTAGCCATATACTGAATAACGCTTAGCAGCTCCTCCCTGCTTAAATCCCTATATGGATATGCGTTCCTTAATAGGTTAAGCAATTCATCAACCCTCCACCTCCCCCTATATATTAGTAGGCCAGCTAGCTGATGTGCTAATACATCTAGAGGTGATTTAGGAACCTCTATTTCCTCAAGCTCCTCGTTTAAGGCTTTTCTTGAAATAACAATAGACTCCAGTAAATCATCAGAGTCCATACATATAACTACACCCTTAGCGATTAGCTCAAGCCAATGCCCACTTCTACAAACCCTCTGTATAAGTCTTGTAGCTTGTCTAGGGGAGTTGTATTGAATTACGAGGTCTATTGAGCCTACATCAATTCCAAGCTCTAGAGATGATGTACATACAACACCCTTCAAAACTCCACTTTTCAACTCAGCCTCAACGTTAAGTCTTGAATACTTTGAGAGGCTTCCGTGATGGATACTGATTGGAATATTTAAATCCCACATTTTAAATCTGCTTGCTAATATCTCAGCAATGCTACGTGTATTTGTAAATATGAGTGTTGAACGATGCTTCTCAATAAGTTCCCTCATAACCCTAAGCCTAGCTACAACCTCAGGAAACGTAATAAGCTTCTCGCTAAGCTTAAAGTCTTCAATGCTTGGCTTAGGATAAATTATGTTTAAATCAATCATACGGGCTACTGGAACCTTTATAACTTCACAACTCCTAGATCCTGTAAGAAATGAAGCTACTTTTTCAGGTGAACCTACAGTTGCAGATAATCCTATAATTTGAAAGTTACGTCTAATAATCATTCTTAAACGCTCAAGAGCGATTGATAGCTGACAGCCTCTCTTATTATCCGCTAACTCATGAACTTCATCAACGACAACCCAGCGTAAAGACTGTAAATGCTCTCTAAGTATTTTACCAGCCAGTATAGCCTGTAATGTTTCAGGTGTTGTAATTAATATATCTGGAGGAGCTAGAGACTGCTTAACCCTCTCACTAGCCTCCGTATCACCATGCCTAACCGCAACTCTTAAGTCAAGGGTATGAGCCCACCACTCAACTCTCTCCAATAAATCCCTGTTTAAAGCTCTTAGAGGAGTTATGTATAGAATCTTAATTCCCTGAGTACGTGGAGAAGCTATAAGCATACTGAAAATAGGTAGAAGAGCAGCTTCAGTCTTCCCACTTCCACTTGGAGCAATAAGCAAAACATTACTTCCCCCTAAAATTAGGGGGATAGCTTTCCTCTGAGGCTCAGTTAATCTTGTAAATCCTCTTTTCCTCGCTGCCTCTCTAATAGGCTTTGCAAGCATTAAAGAAACATCCTCCACAATACCACTAAGCTATATTAAACTGAAATTATATAACTCTATCTAGACTATCAGGATTACCATTATTGAAAGCAGGCAATCAGGAAATCAGCTAGCCCCAATAGCTTCTAAAACTCCAACTTAGAACTCTGGAGTAGAGTTTAAGAATTAGCTTTATAAGTAGCGTTACTTACTGGTGTGCAGCGGTAAACATGTGGGCTGTTAAGCTAGTTATCGTGGTGCATGGTAGGTATTAAAGACATGCTTAACCCCTAAAATGATTAGTTTGATGAGCTATGCGTGGAGGAGATGGCTGTAGAATCTTAATGGCTGTGGAGGCTTTCTTCAGCAGCTTCTATGTTGTTATTACTAGGAATCTATTTATACCTATGCTTACATATCAGAATTATCCTCTTTACCTTATATTCTATGTTAATCTAGCTGCAGCACTTCTTAGTATTCTTATTTCCTACCTGATTTATGCTAGGTCTAGCTTGGTTTCCAGTAGTGTTAGAGTTAGGTTGTTAATAATGCATGCTTGTGAAAGGGTTTTCTGGATGATTCTCCCGTTTATAGTTGGGTTTCCTAATCTATTATTAGTTATATATGCGTTATCTCAGGCTATAGCTGTTCCTGTCAGTATCTTAATGAATTTAGCTGTGTTTTTAAGCTTTAGGAATGGGGAACTTGTAGATGTTAATATTTTAAGGTCTGCTGTTGGTTCAGCAGCCTCGATATTAGGTAGCTTATTTATTGTATACACTACAGCTACAGTTAAGGCTCCGGATAGCTACTATATATCGTATGTTTCAGGTGCTTTAATGGGTTTAGTAGCCTCTCTATCCCTACTATTATATCCATCGAATGCTCTACGCTATAGCATACATCAGGATAAGTTGAAGAGTGAGGATGTAGAGGTTAGAAAGGTTAATGTTTTCATAATGCTTATCTTTTCTTTAGCAGGCGCTAACCTAGTTGGCTTAGGCTGGCCTTCTCTCCTAAAGAAGATGGATACACCACTATATTTAGTTACAGCTTTAGGTCTTGCTGGAAGCTTTGGAGGTATTATTGGCCCATATCTTTGGAGGGGTTTTAAAAAATATGTTTATGCTATGGCGATAAATAGCATTACTACTTTACTGATTTTCTTTACTTCATGGCCTCCAGCTCATCTAGGTTATTCAGCTATTCTATCTATGAGTTTCGTTGGCTTTAACTTCATCGCCTTATCAATATATTCTAAGTACATAGTTTCACTAGGTGTGGTTGAAGCATCAACCCTTCTAGCTGCAGCTAACCCTATTGGACTATTAATAGCCTCCCTTACAGGTATGTATATGGATAACCTACTCCTCATCTTCCTTCTAGCATCAATATATAAACTATTAGCTCTTATTATTTCACTACTAGCAATACCTGAATCAGCTATTATTCCAGTTAAAACAGCTTATGGCTACGGTAGGCTTATATATTCCATAGGTGTTATAGGATATACGTTCACTATGGAGACATCTAGACAAGCTATTAGATTAACTCTTCAACTACTAGCCTTAACTACTTTAATAACAGTACTCTACCTTATATATCGTTTAGCTAATATCCTAGTGTAGGTGGTTGAAATGTTGACTTTACCTGAAGAGCTTATATCAATCATCAACTCCATACTTCTGGAGGTTATAAATATCTTCCCTAAAATAGCTTTCTCCATTATTGTAGCTGTACTAACTCTTATTCTGATCAAGCTTATAAATAAACTCATTAAGTGGATGGTTAAAGCTTTTAATCTAGAATTGCTTATCAGCAACCTAATTCCTGGAGGTTTACGTATACCCCTAGCTACAATAATAACATTACTTGCTGATTTAGGGCTGTTGATGATAGGGGTAGCTATAATTTGCAGAATAATAATAGCTGATGAACTGATCTATACAGGCATAATTCTATATGCCTCCAGAATTGTCAGCATAACCGTACTAACACTAATTTTTATTGTTAGCCTAGATACATTTATGAAATATGTTAAAATTGAGAGAAAACTGGAAAATATACTAGTATTGATAGTATTACTGCTAACAATAATCATATTGATAGATTTAACCTCTCTCAGCTCTGAAATAAAGTATGCTGTAGGTTTAGGAATATCAATAGGATTAGGGCTGATTCTTGGAATATTTGTATTTTGGCTACTATTTAAGGATTATATAGAGATACGTATTAAGACATAATTAGATTTAAAGTAAATATAGCTACAGCAAACCCCTATTAAGCATAGTTTACATTTATTGTTGCTAATCTAAATCGAATAATTAGATATAAGTATTGGCTAGTTGGTTAAGCATAATGTATTATCTTTCAACTATGTAGCTTATATGATTCTGTAAGCTTAACATTCAGCTACATATACTTTCCAAATTCTAAGTTATAGTTACTACTTATGTCTTGGTAAGTTATATAAGGACTGTAGAGTAGTAGTATCGATATCTATGTCTAATAGTTTTGCTAAAAAATGGGGAAGTGAACCAGGGAAATCCATATTTGGGAGGGTGATGGAAGCTGTACGTCCAGGACCTGGATTAAGGGAGAGGCTGATACAGGTAAGCTATAGGATAAGCTCTCTTAAATCAAGACTTGAACAGGAGGCTTATAGGCTTCAGCAGAGGGATAAGGAGCTCTTTGGTAAATGTGTGGATGCCTTATCGTTAAAGGATGATCTTAGAGCTAAAATGTATGCTGCAGAATGTGCTGAAGTTAGGAAGGTAGCTTCCCTTATTCTTAGAAGCCAGCTTGCACTTGAACAGGTTCATTTAAGGCTTCAAACAATACAGGAGTTTGGAGATATAGCTGCAGTAGTAGCTCCTGTATCGAAGGTTGTTAATGCAATTAGAGGACAGCTTCTAGGCGTTATGCCTCAGGTAAGCTATGAACTTAGTGAAGTAAACGAAACCTTAAATAGCATAATGATAGATGCTGGAGTAGCTGTTTCCGGAGGATTTGAGGTAGAGGCTTCGGGTGAAGCCCAAAACATTTTGAAGGAGGCCTACACAGTAGCTGAGCAGAGAATGAAGGAGAAATTCCCAGAAATACCTGCAGCTGCAGAGAAGGCTGCTGCAGAGAAAAACAAAAATATACAGTAAGCTATCTGAAAACCCTAATAAGAGTTTATTAATAGCTAAAATATGGTTTTCAGATAACTTCAATAATTTTTATACTTATCTTAACTGAAAGCCTTGCTGTTAAGGATTGTGAATTTTAGCCTTAATGTATGGTTTGATGCATTATCTTGTAGACTTGTAGCTTAAGCTTTTACGGGATGGAGACTGTAGAATTCCTCAAACCAGTAGATAAATCTAAAGGCGTAAAGCCTTAGTAGTACTGATGTCTCATGCTGCTACGGCTATTTCTACAAAACTTGCGGGGAGCATATATGAAGCATATCTCTAGCTATGAGATTTCAAAGGCTTAGACTATGTTCTTACAGTCTTGTACCATCTAACCTTAGGTATGAAAAGGGAAAGGAGAGCTATAAAGCCAAGCATGATTCTGTACGGTGTGTATAGAAGCATAGCTGTATAGCTTACTCTATAATATTTCTCAATGAGGGAGAATGGAGTGAGGAAAGATCCGAGAATTATAGCTAAACTCCACCATAGCGTTATAGTGTTGCTTATATTCATTACTATTGTGAGGATTAGATAGGTGAAAGCTATACTAACAGCAAATAAGCCTATAGGAGCTAGATACGTTATTAATAGGATTACCTTAATCTTAAACGGTATTTTAGTTCTTAACGTTTTATATGCGCATTGAAAGTATCCACGATGCCACCTAATTCTTTGCTTAACTAAGCTTAAAACTTTTGATGGTGCTTTCTCATAGATTATGCTATTCATTAATCCTACATTAAGCCTCTTTGATGCAAAGTATACGGAGAGCATAGCGTCCTCAGCTAGAGCTTCAGGGAAACCGTTTACAGTGTTTAATGCCTTCCTAGTTATGAATAGTCCTTCACCGCTTATTAATGGGTAGCCGAGGATTCTTGATAGTGCGGGTAGTAGTATTTCATACCAGAATATACAGTCTATTGTTGTAAGGTTTTGAAGAATACTTTCACCAACCCTATACACCTTAACGCCTAAAGCATCATATCCATTATTAATCATTCCTACAGCTTTAGCTATTTGATACTCATCAAAAACATCATCATCAACATCATAAACACATAAAACATCCTCAAAAACATCTTTTAAAGCATAGTTTAAAGATGATGCTTTACTACTTCTAGGAGAATTCTTAATAATCAAATCATACTTAATATTGTAAGCCTTAAGGATCGGTAAACATTTCTCAATATTCCTAATGGTATCCACATCACACCCCTCAGCAATAACAATAACCCTCATCAAGTTTCTAGGATACTTCTGCCTCACTATACTATTAAAGGTTCTCTCAATACTTTCAACACTCTCCATATATGCTGGAATTAAAACACAGATTTTAGAATCATAGCTTAAAGGAGGATTAACCCATACCTCCCTATTAACATTAGAATATAAGCCGTAAACTGAAACAACTACGTGGAAGAGCTGAATAAAATATGATGTAAACATAACTATGCTTAGCAGCTCAAGCATAGGTAACTTGTAGAGTATGAATATTTACGTCTTTCCATCATGAAATAGAAAAAATTAAATAAATGAAAATCCATAATTACTAGGATACATTCAATAATTTAATTAATAAAACTAACAAACTCCAGCAATACTTCAAAAACACTCTTACTAGTAAATAGTTAAACCAAATAGGAATTAATGATTCTACAGCAATTAAAAATAATTATGTAGAAGTATCAGCCATGTATTGTAGGAATGTGTAGACTTAAAATTATTTAAAGAATTAGCATTATAGCTACGAAATGTAAAGCTGCAGGATTACTAGAGGTAGCTGAAGCCTTTTATAGGTTTCCCATTATCTTCTAAAAGACCATCAATTGACCCGTCAAAGTCGTATGGATCATCGTACATCTCCTCCTCATTTATGAGGAAATCCCACAATACATACTCAACAAAATCATCAATAGAGTTAAATTCAACATAATTCTGAATCTTCCTTAATATAGCTTCATAAAGCTCCTTAGATATTTTTATACTAACCTTCTCAGACATAATGGAAACTATCCAACCACAAATATAAGTCTTTCGATATCCATCTTCAAAACCAGAATACTAAATACATCCATAATAGGATTAACTTCATTGATTAAACTATCAACCAGAATACCTTAACTATCCTAAAATAAATATTTATTTCCCACCCTCCACACAACATCTAACCACTTACCGATATGTATTCTTATTCAATAATTATTTCCCTATGGTTTCTACATATACAAGGTATTAATCATGTTCCCTATGAAACCCTGAAATACTTCATCAACAAGAAATTACACCTATCAGTTTAACATGAATTAATCGTAACCTCAACATAAACATTTAACCAGTAACATCCCCAACTAGGAATAAGCATTAAGTTGCTTTATACGATATCGCCATGATACTCTCTTAAACCCCTCTTAAATACAACTATACATAATCAAATCCTCAACATAAATCCTCCTACATATAAATAATAGATGATGAAATATAGCCCAATAGATAAGGCTTTATAGTTCCTATTAAGCTATACCTTGAAAAGTAAGCTTGAAGACAAATATAACTACTAAACCCATAAAGGGGAAATACTCTACTTAACATCTAAGTTGATGGAACATCGTAAATACTAATATAGGAGAACTAATACTGCGATTCCTATTAGAATTTTATTTTCAAAAAAAATAAAAGTTAGTTTAAATACTTAGTTATGGAGTAGATATGAAACGTTTAGCAATTATTGTCTTTGCATTGTTAATAGTATTTTCAACTATACAGGTATTTTCCGCTTCTCCTGGACATTTTTATGCTGGATACTTTTATTATAATAGCGAAGGTTGGCCCCCTCCTGGTGGTGTTAAAGGAGATATTTGTACAATTGATAAACCAGTTCCTCAAGGGCAATTTTACTGTCAATGGGTAATAGTAATACTTAAGTATAGACCACTTTACTGGATACAAGTAGGATATGGCAAATCCCCCGATACTCAATATAAACTTCGCTCATACGTGGAGAAACAGGATGTAAATGGGTATGATATCCAATATTTTAGTTTCCGTTATCAGGGTAATACCTATACTTACTGGGCTTCTAAGGACTTATCTTCAGGTGTATGGATATGTGGCTCTAATGATTGGAGTTACTACTTGGGTGTTCTTAACCCTAACTCTGCAAGAGACTATCAAGCATTTAGTGAAACAACTGTTTTCACCATAAACATTGATGGAACACACTTCATGAATATATGTTATAAGCTAGGAAGTGACTGGCAGCTTTGGGATAGACATGTGGTAAGGCAGGATTATCCTTACTGGGTTAGTGAGGTTTCAAATTATGAATTTTATGCTGGAGGTGGTGGATATGGTTAATATTAGGCTACTTGCCATACTTCTCGTAGTAATAACTATTTCTGTAAGCTATTTTACTATAGTAAATAGAAACTTCTTAAATCAATATTCAGAAGGTACTACAACTATGCAGAGCTCTAGAGAGAAACCACTAATACATGGTCCAATGCCATTTGATAAGATTGCTAGTGAGGTAAGTCTTGATGTTGTTGTTAAGCAGTGGAGTAGGAGAGGATGGATTCCCCACTTACCCACATATCTCCCTAAGAATTTAAGTCTAGCTACAATTTATGCTAAGGTTCTTGATGGAGAAGTGGGGAACATGATCATGCTTATATATAGCAGTACAAATGATAAGAGAATAGACACATCTGAGTTATCAATAACGATAGAGCCTATGGGGGAGAACCCAATATGGCGTATTACAAATAGTTCAAGAGAGAAGATAATAAAGGTAAATGGTTTAGACGTGTATCTAAATATTAGGGCTCCATACACTGATCTTACTGGGGAATACTATGAAAAGTATGGGGTGGACTACTGTATAATTGCAGAGATAAAGATCAATGTATTATACTATGAGTATTGCTTCGCCCCAATATTCAGCATAGATGAGATAATAAAAATATTGGAAAGCATGAAGCCCATAGATATCAACACCCTCCACAGCTAGAAGTCTTCCCCTATTAGATTTCCATCAACCTCATCATATCGAGATTTAAATATTAATTATTCACCTCCATTTATAGGTATTGAGGATTCTAAGGTTATGAAATATATAACATAATTGTAGCTGAAGCCTCCTATACAATAACAATACTATTCAGCTAGCTGTTCTCTCTATCAAACATGATTAATCGTAAAACCGGGAGGCAGCTTTAAACTTATTGAAGCCTCTTAATAATAGATTATCTTTAAATACTTTAGATTACTAATTACTTATGGCTTTAATACTGGATCTTAGAAGTGATTGGTGGAGGGCAATTACAAGATTTGCTGAGCTGCTTTATGATTCTCTAGCGGATAATCTAGTTTCTATAATAGCTCTTCCCGACGACTTGTTAACGTTTTATGATAGTAATGTTTTGGTTGTTGTTGATAGGCTGGATAGGGATGTTAGCTTGAAGGTAGCTGAGGCAGCTCTTAAAGTTAATGAGCAGTATAAAAGCACGGTAAGCTACATAGTAACAACAAGGGAGGATGGTGAAACCATTGAGAAATTCAGGAAGCTAGCATATCTTCCTGAAGATTGGAGCGATTACGATGAGGCAATAGGTAAATTCAAAGAACTACTTACAGACTTACTTAACGGTAATCTGGTTGAGGTTTTACCTCTTCCCAGGAGGCAGTCCCTCTATGATAGTAATGTTTTGGTTGTTGTTGATAGGCTGGATAGGGATGTTAGCTTGAAGGTAGCTGAGGCAGCTCTTAAAGTTAATGAGCAGTATAAAAGCACGGTAAGCTACATAGTAACAACAAGGGAGGATGGTGAAACCATTGAGAAATTCAGGAAAACCGGAAAAGCTGATGAGAGAGGCTGAGCTAGACTTTAAAATTGGAAACCTTAACAAATGTGTATCTGCAAGCTACTTTACAGTTAGGAAAATGTTGGAGCACCTAGCTTTAAGAATGAAGATGATGATTCCTAGAAGGGATGATAAGCTAGCTAACGTATTGAAGCATATAGGCTATGGAGATGAAGCAAAGCTTGTACTACGTCTATATGAGCTTAGGAAGAAGGCGGATTACGATGATAAAGAAATAACAGAAGATGAGGCGGAGGAAGCTTTAAAAATAGCAGAAAACCTAACAAAGCTTATTAAATCATTACAAAGTGGTACTGACTAGACTATAGGAAGATTTAACCATCTTTAACATTAATAACGTAATGGTATGTAAAGAATAGGAATTGGAATTACATAACATATTACGAAGAGATATATTTACTTACCACAAGAAGAACCATCTACACATATTCACTACATATCTGGAGACGTACCGCATGTGTTTCAGCACTATCTAGCTTCAACTGGAACATATATCGAGGTGGTTTCAAAATATTTAAGTCCATCATACTCCATACCTCATGTGTATTATTATGTATGTGAATGTTGTGATTGCTGGAGCATTATGGCTAGTCTATCATATCTTATTATGACTCTTCTAAATGTCTTAAAGCCTCTATCCTACTTCTAGCTAGTAGTAGCTTAACTAATGATTTTAAACCATCCCCAACACCACCATCAAAAGCATATATTTTACCATTCCCCAACCTAGCATTAACAAGCGGTTCGCCTTGTAAACTTAAGCTTTATCTAGAGTTCTCTCCTTTATCTATGGTGAATATGTCTAAAGTTGTTAGGTTTGTTGGAGGGAGAACCCTGTATATTCTGGTTGTTTATGGTGCTTATATATATTTTCATTTATTTTCTTTAAGAGCTTCTTCAATATTTTAAGCTTTATGATATGTAGGAGTCATACATCTATTCTATCATGGTCTTTAAGCTTCCTATTTACTGATAGAAGTGTTTATGGGGATGTTAGGGTTTTACTGTTGATGATGCTAGGATTATGGTGGGCTCTAGGGAAAGGTATTATACATTGCTTTGAGCCCTATCTAGGAGAATTGTATACATGATGGTTTTTGATTCTGCAAACATATTAACATCATTAATTCATTAGGAGGATTAGAGCAATTTACAGCTCAACATAACTATATTGAGTGATGGCGCTTCCCACTATAGGGCTTCATGTAGAATTCTAACTTAAGCATGAAATATACAGCTTAGAGATTAGAAACTTAATGGAGAGGGTAATACAGTATGTTAAGGATAGATAGGCTATTGATAACTACATACCATGCATTAAGGATAAATGTGATGAAAAACATGCAGAAACACTTCTAAAATCAATAATGATAATGCTAATGAAACATGGATAAATAGTAGAGTTAAGCAGAAAAATTCATAGAAAATACACTACCAATAATAGAGGCGATGAAACATGCTTAAGTTTACAAGGCGCCCGTATAGATAATAAGACATATATAGATGTTTAAGTAAATTATTAGTAGGGTATGTAAGTTATGAATGCAGCTAAGGAAGATATTAAGATTCTTAAGGAATATATTTCAAAGCGGTTACCACGTAGAAAATTGGGATATATGAAGAAGCTAGTTATTAAGTGAGCTAATTATGGCATGTCGTGTAAAAATTAAAATTAGA
>Ga0185307_1000141_pt1 | contig 49830 bp, 57 predicted proteins | sample LHCtaG_FD_128010 | JGI IMG/M metagenome (GOLD analysis project Ga0185307, IMG submission 128010) | Hot spring microbial communities from Little Hot Creek, USA to study Microbial Dark Matter (Phase II) - LHC4sed_matched (SPADES... | ecosystem: Environmental > Aquatic > Thermal springs > Hot... | reverse complement strand
GCGACTAATGGTAAGTATCCTCATGCTAGTGGTTTAGAGGCTAGGTTTATGGCTCAGGTTGCATATGCTGCTACAAGGCTTGGTAGAGGTGATGCTAATGATATTGTTAAAGTGTTTCTAAAGAAGTATTATCCGCATCTTATGGAGAAGCCAGATATTGGAAAACCTTTTCCAGAACTCTATAACATGACAACTATAGAGCCAAGAAAATGGTGGCTAGAACTCTACGAAAAAGCAATAAAAGAAATAGAAGACCACGGAATAAAAATAAAATAGGATACAAAAATGAATACAAATAGCATTTTTTCCCCTAATATGTCTGTCTCATCATTGCTGTTTATTGAAATGAGAGACATTACTAAAATATATCCAAATGGAGTTTATGCGTTGGTAGATGTAAATTTTGATCTAAAGCCATGTGAAGTACATTGTTTATTGGGGGAAAATGGTGCAGGCAAGTCGACACTTATGAAAATCTTAGCTGGAGTGCTAAAGCCTACTAAAGGTGAAATTTTAATAAATGGGGTTCCTGTAGAATTTAATTCTCCTTTAGATGCTCAGAAATATGGTATTGGCATGGTTCATCAGTTATTTAATTTAATAGACGATATTAGTGTAATAGATAATGTGCTGCTTCTTACTCCATTAACAAAAAGAGAAAAATTATGGCTTATTAAAGACAAATTCGCATTAGATTTTAGAAAATTTGCTGAAAAAATGGGATTACCAATAGATCCGTTTGTTAAAGTCAGATTTCTTCCTGCAGGTCTTAAGCAAAGAGTTGAAATATTAAGACTTCTATATCTAGGTACCAAGATTTTGATATTTGATGAACCAACATCGATGTTAACTCCATTAGAATCAAAAGAATTATTTAAATTTATCAGAAATGTGAAAAGCCAATCTTCAATAGTATGGGTGACACATAGATTAAATGAAGTGAATGAAATTTGTGATAGAATTACTATATTAAGAGGAGGTAAAGTTGTTAAACATTATACTGAAGAAGATGTAAGAAATGGTATAGAGTTAGCTGAGCTTGCTTATTATATGGTTGGAGATGCGATGGTCTCATATTTAGATAAGATTAAGGGAGATACTTTACAGAACACATTTGATAAACCAATACTTAAAATAAATAATGTTATTGTCAAAGATGATTATAATAATATTAAAGTTAAAGGTGTCAATCTAACTTTGTATAGAGGAGAGATATTAGGTATTGCGGGGGTAAGTGGTAATGGTCAAAAGGAACTTGTAGAAGCAATATTGGGTTACAGATCTCTTGAAAAAGGTAGTATAATATTTAATGGAATAGATATAACATCGAAAAGCATTAGTGAGAGATTAAAAATGGGGTTAGCATATATACCAGCAGATAGATTAGAACGGGGGGTGGCTGATGGGATTAGCATTGCTGAAAACATCTATGCTTACTGGGTCAACACAATAAATAGGTTTAATAATTCTATAGGCATCTTAAATAAGAAGTATTTATATGATAAGGTTGTTAATCTAATTAAAGAGTACAATATTAAAACAATAGATCCCTCTCTTCCAGTGAGAATTCTTTCAGGGGGAAATTTACAAAAACTTTTAATAGCTCGAGTACTTCAAAATCCATGTATAAAAGTTGTGATAGCTGAAGAACCCACAGCAGGTCTAGATATAAAAACAATGCAATTTATACATAGAAAAATAATTGAATCATGTAAGCAAGGAACCTCATTTATTCTGATTTCATCAGAACTTGATGAATTGTTGAAATTGTCTGATAGACTTGCTGTGATATATGATGGTAAAATAACAAAAATATATAATAATGTAGATAACATTGATATCATGGAATTAAGTGAATATATGATGGGGATAAAATATTGATGGGGAGTAAAGCTATTGTTAAATTTATAAAGATTTTACCTATTATTTTTGGATTTTCATTACTTTTACTACTTATCATGGTTCTCTTTCTTCTTAGTGGCTTAAATCCCTTTACATCATGTCAGCTTTTATTCTATTATGGGTTTGGTACCACCGCATACCTCTCTGAGGCGTTTCTAAGAAGTATCCCTATATTATTTATAAGCCTTGGGTTAATGTTTCCCTTTATGGCTGGTATATGGAATATTGGTGCAGAGGGTCAATTTTATGTGGCTGCTATAGTTTCTGCAGCCATAGCAATTTATAGTGCTTGGATGCCTTTTCCAATTCCATTAATTCTATCTATTATTGGGGGTTGTTTAGGGGGAGCAGTATATGCATTGATACCAGCATATCTACGTGTAACTAGAAATGTAAATGAGATATTTACATCATTGATGTTGAATTATATTGCAATCTATAGTGTAAGTTATTTAATTTTAGGTCCATTGAGAAATCCTACAACAAACTTTGCTGAAACACCACCAATACCAGGGTCTGCAATAATACCTAGAATTTTTCCAAATCTTAGACTAAACTTTCTTTCAATTTTAGCATTTATATTAATACCAATCACATTAATTGTAATTAACAATACTAGTTTTGGTCTATCTTTAAAATTTATGGGTCAAAATCCAATAGCAGCTGAGTTTATAGCCATAAATAAAAAAAGAATCATCTTAGTAACAATGTTTATTAGTGGATTCCTCACAGGTTTAGCTGCAGCCCATGAAGTTTTAGGGGTGGTTCATGCTGTTAGACAAGGTATATCATCTAATTATGGATATATCTCAATAGGCATAGTGTATTTCGGTGGTATGAATCCCATAGGAATATTTCTCATATCTCTTCTTGCTGCAGGAATAATTAACGGTACAAGACTAGTTAGTTTCTTTACAGGCATTCCTATAGGATTATCTGATATGCTTTTTGGTGCCTTACCTTTACTTATTTTTATTTCAAATAAGGCAGTAGAAAAGATATCAAATAGTATATTAATCCATAGGAAAAGGTGGATAGGATGATAGAGTTAATACATGATTTTCTTCGAGCAGTTATCAGAGTTTCTGTGCCTTTAGGCTATGCAGGTCTAGGTGAATTATTAGTAGAAAAATTAGGCTTATTAAATATTTCAATTGAAGGAACCCTATGGCTTAGCGCTCTCTTTGCTTTTATTGTTAACTATTATTATGAAAATCCATATTATGGAATTTTAATTGGGATGTTTATAGGTATTATCTACTATCTTATCTTTGGTTTTCTCTCCATGTATGTAGGATTGAACCAAGTATTAGTTGGTGTAGCATTGAATCTATTTGCCTATGGCTCTACATTCTATATATATAGATTTGTTTTTGAATGGCGTGAAAGAGTTTCTATACCTTCTATAAAAAGTTTAATGAATGATATTAAAATACCGTATCTATCTGAAATGCCTCTACTTGGATATATTTTCTTTAACCAACCTCTCATTGTTTACATCTTTTATATAGTTATTCCAACAATATTTATTTTGCTAAATAAAACTATATATGGGCTTTATATTACATCAATAGGTGAGAATCCTGAGGTTTCAGATAAGATAGGTATTTCAGTCTTTAAATATAGATTGATATGTCTTTTTATAGGAGGGGCTCTTGTTGGATTAGGCGGATCTATTTTTACTACATATCTCTCTAATATCTATCTAGATCATATGATTGCAGGAAGAGGATTTATTGTTATAGCCCTTCTGATTCTAGGATCATGGTCTCCATTAAAAACTATAGGAGCAATTATACTTTATTCATTTGTTGAAGCTTTTCAATATAGATTTCAAACATTATTTGCATCAATAATGGTTTTTTTACCATATCAATTTGTTTTGATGTTGCCTTATTTAACCACAGTCATAGTTTTAATAGTTATAGGAAGAAGAATTAAGCCTCCATCTTGGCTTGGTAAACAATATACACGTGTTAAATAGATTAAATCAGGTAGGGGGATCCATATGGCTAAATCGTATGAGAAGATATGGCAATTAATATTAAATGGTTATTCTGAGGAAATAATAGTGTTCCCTATAATTGGATACCATTCAGCTTATATTAATAATATAAAATTTTCAGATTATGTCAAAGATCCAAGAACTATGGCTGAAACCCAGTACAAAACATTTTTATACTATGGATCTGATTTTATTGCACCTGTTATGGATTTAACAGTAGAAGCTGAAGCAATGGGGGCTACTATTTCATGGAATTCAATTCCTCCATCAATAGATAAACATATATCTATTGATAAAATAGATGATATTATACATATTAAAGAAGATTTTTTATCTCTTGGAAGGATTCCAATCTTTACTGAATCTATTAAGATTCTTAGAGAAATTAATAAAGATGATAAAATTCTATGTGGATATATTACAGGACCTTTTACATTAGCTGGAAATCTGTTTGGTCATGAAAATATTCTTAAATATGTATTAAAGAATCCTCAAGAACTTAGTAGAATTGTAAATATTTTATGTGACTTTTTAGTGCTTTATTCAAAGGCTTTAATAGAAAATGGTGCTGAATGTATCATTATTGCTGATCCATTATCGGCTTTAATATCTCCTCAACATTACAATGTTTTCTCACTTGAAACACTAAGGGTTATAGTTAATGAGATAAAGAAGCACAACAAAATCGCCGTTCTCCATACTTGTGGCAATGCGATTAAGATACTAAAGCATATGGCTGAGACTGGTGCACATATTTTAAGCATTGATAAATACATAGATATAAAAACAGCCATTGCAACAGTTGATAAAGTAATAATGGGAAATATACCGACTGCGTTATTCTTATCAAACCCAGAAAAAGTGAAGGAATACACACTAGAAATTTTGTCAATATCAAAGGGATATCGACATATAGTTGCTTCAGGATGTGAGATACCTCCATATGCGAATCCCGAATGTATAAAAGAAATGGTGAAAGTTGCAAGATCTTTTAATACAATGATTTTAAAACGGTAGAAGTTCTCAATTAAATTTATATCTTAAAATACCAAAGACGATCTATGCTTTGTTTTTATTATTGAGTATAACTAAGTATAAACCTACTACTGGGTATGACAAATATAATTCTATATAGAAAACAAATTTAATTTTAGTTTTAATATGGGAATAATGCGAGCTATCTGGTGAAGTTATTGAATACAAAATGGCAAATTTTGAGAAAGCGTAGTATTGCACCAAATATTAAAGAAATGGATATTTATGCCCCAAAGATAGCTAAGGTTGCTAAGCCAGGACAATTTGTTATTGTTATGGTTGATGAGTATGGTGAAAGAATACCTCTAACATTAGTTGATTGGAATAGTTCTGAGGGTTGGATAAGAATTGTTTTTGCCGAGGTTGGTGTAAGCACAATGAAGCTGGGGTTTCTCAATTCAGGTGAATCTATATATTATGTTTTAGGTCCTCTAGGTGTTCCTACACATATAGATAAATTTGGAACAGTAATTGTTGTAGGAGGTGGGGTTGCAATTGCAGCAGCTTACCCAATTGCTAAGGCATTTAAGGAAGTAGGAAACAAGGTAATTTCTATTATTGGTGCTAAAACATCAAATCTCCTAATATATGAAGAAAAGATGCAAAGTGTAAGTGATGAGCTTTATATATCTACAGATGATGGAAGTAGAGGATACAAAGGATTTACTTCACATGTTTTAGAGAATCTTCTTGAAAGTGGTTTAAGACCCAGTGTTATTTGGATGGTTGGTCCCGCTGTTATGATGAAGATATGTAGTGATATTGCTAAGAAATATAATGTTAAAGCAATAGCTAGTTTGAATCCTATAATGGTTTGTGGTATGGGTATGTGTGGGGCATGTAGAGTTAAGGTAGCTGGTAAAATAAGATTTACATGTTTTGAAGGACCAGAATTTGATGCAGTTAATGTTGACTGGGATGAGCTTTTACTTCGTTTAAAAATGTATAAAGAGGAAGAGCAACTTTCTTTGAAATTGTTTCTAGGTAAAGTTATGAGGAATGGGTACAATGGTTAAGGTAAAGCCAAGGGTATTGATGCCTAAGAGAAATCCTATAGAGAGGATAAGAGATTTTAATGAAGTTACACTTGGTTATAGTGAAAAAGAAGCTTTAGAAGAAGCATCTAGATGTCTTCAATGTCCTAATAAGCCATGTGTATATGGATGTCCTGTCGGTATCGACATTCCACGCTTTATTAAGTTTATTAAAGAACGAAAATATGAAGAAGCATATAAGGTGATTAAGAATTGTTGTCCAATACCAGCAATAACTGGAAGAGTTTGTCCACAAGAAAAACAGTGTGAAAAACTATGTACATTGATACGTCTTGGGGAACCTATAGCTATAGGTGCACTTGAACGTTTTGTTGCAGATTGGGCACAAGAACAAGGCATTTTTATAGAGCCTAAGAGCAATATATCAAGAAATGGGGAAATAGCTATTGTAGGCTCTGGTCCTGCTGGTATTGTTGTTGCATCGGACTTAGCACGTCTTGGCTATAATGTTACATTATTTGAAGCTCTTCACGAACCTGGAGGTGTTTTAGTTTATGGTATTCCAGAATTTAGATTGCCAAAGAGAATAGTTAGAAAGGAAATAAGCTATCTCATAGAGCTTGGAATTAATATAGAGCTTGGTGTTTTAGTTGGAAAAACTATATCAATATATGATCTTTTAGATGAATTCGATGCAGTATTTATAGGTGCAGGGGCAGGACATCCTAGGTTTCTTGGGATTCCAGGAGAAAACCTAAACTATATATATACAGCTAATGAATTTTTAACAAGAGTAAATCTTATGAAGGCATATCTCTTTCCTAAATATGATACCCCAATATATAGAGGTAAATGTGTTGCTGTTATTGGTGGAGGAAATACAGCTATGGATGCAGCTAGATCTGCTCTTAGACTAGGAGCGGAAAAAGTATATGTGGTTTATCGTAGAACAAGAAAAGAAATGCCTGCAAGAGAGGATGAAATAATTAATGCAGAAGAGGAAGGGGTTGAATTTATATTTCTAGTACAACCAATAGAATTTATAGGTAATGGTGAAGGCTCTGTATCAAAAATAAAATTAATGAAAATGAGGCTTGGAGAATTAGATGAAACTGGAAGGCCAAAACCAATACCAACAAACGAAACAATAGAACTTCAAGTAGATAGTGTTATTAATGCTATAGGATTCAATCCAAATCCAATAATACCATTAACAACACCAGAAATAAAAACAGATAGAAAAGGAAGAATTATTGTGGATAAAGAAGGAAGAACAACAATGCCTAATGTATATGCAGGAGGAGATATAGTTATAGGTGAAGGTACAGTAATAGAAGCTATGGGTTGGGGAAGGATAGTAGCTCAAACAATACATAGAGACATATCTACTAAAAAATAAAGTACTCTAAGAATACTACTATCTATACTATATTCTATCTACTTCAAAATAAACAATTCAAAGAATTCTGTTTTGAGGGATACACCCCTATTTTAGAAACATTAAGAAATGTTTAAATCAATTAACAACTTAAATAACAATTTTAACTCTAGCAATAAATGTTGCGAATTCTATTAAGAGTTATGGCATTTTTGTCAAGACAAGTAAATTTATATTTACATTAACTTTCTAGATTAGCTGAGGAGATTTCTATGGAGTATAGAAGGCTGGGTAAAACAGAGTATAGGGTTAGCCTACTTGCGATAGGTGGTTGTGGTCCTGGTATTGCACCTGATAAATCAATAGCGTTGAAAGCTGTTGAAAATGCTATAAATGAGGGGCTTAACATTATCGATATTGCGCCAAGTTATGGAGAAGCAGAAGTTAGACTTGGTCCGCTGATAAAGAAGTATAGAGGTAAACTTATAATTGCTGAAAAGACACTTGAAAGAACATATGAAGGTGCCTGGAAAGAGCTTAAAACAACGCTTTCAAGATTTGGTATAGAATATATAGATATATATCAATTTCATGCTGTTAGTAGCTTAGATGAATTAGAAAAGATATTTAGTGATAAAGGTGCTGCAAAGGCATTTAAAGAAGCCAAGGATCAAGGACTTGTAAAATATATTGGTATAACAGCACACACCGATATGAGAGTAGTTTTAAAAGCTCTAGAGATGTTTGACTTTGATACAGTTCTAATCCCAGTTTATGCAGCTGCTTTAACTATGTCTTTACCAGAGAATGATTTTAGACCAGTGTTAAAGATTGCAAAAGATAGGGATATAGGTGTTATAGCTATAAAGTCTATAGCTAAAAGAAGATGGATTGGAGAGAAAAAGTATTCTACATGGTATGAACCATTTGATGAGCAAGACGATATAGATAAAGCAGTCTGGTACACTTTATCGCAAGAACCGGTAGCTACATATTCACTTCCATGTGATATAAGATTATGGTCTAAAGTCATAGATGCAGGAAAAAGATTCAAGAAATTAACACAGGAAGAGCAAGAAGAAGTTATTACATTATTCAAGAAAAAAGATGCTAAACCACTCTTCCCTGAGACATTATATTTATTATGATCTCCAAGTGAAAGAAATGAATTATGCAATAACATAAATATATATTTTTATTATATTTCATATGATTTAGATATTTTTACTTTAACATAACAAAAATATATGTGAATTGAACTCCAACAATATATTTTTGATAAATTAAATATTTAAAAATAAATAATAAAGTATCAATAAAAATATTACCATAAAGTACAATTTAGAATATTTCAAGTTTCCATAATATCTCATAACAATAGATATCTTTATCATATATCAAGATCTTTGAAGCTGATATTGAAACCAATATTAGCTTTAATAGTTCAATCGTATTTTTATCTAGATTTGTTTAAAAATAACTTTATATCATTAAATGAAACTAGCGTTCTGCTCTTTGGTACCCCAATAGGCATTATATATAACGGAGTTTCATCAGGTTTTACATCTATAACTTTAGATACTTCAGAATCTTTAAAAGCTCCTATAGCCACAGTACCATATCCTAGTGCTGTTGCCATTAAATATATATTTTGACCTAAATGACCTACATCTATAGGTACATATCTTGTTCTTCCTCTTTCACCATAATAACGTGTAGTTCTATCATAAACTGCACATATAACTATGCTTATTGGTGCATCCTCAACCCATTTCTGATATAGTGATGCTTTCATTAACTCTTTTCTAAAATCACCTTTTTTTATATTAGTTAAACCATGTACATAGGGATTATATTTGTATATGCCTGGATCTAGGTATGTGTTATTTGATATATATACACCACCTTCACCAACTACAATATATAGTTCTAAAGGATATGTAGCACCTGCACTAGGAGATGCTCTAAAGCCTCTATTAGGATCTGTAATGCCATAAGCAGCCCATAAAATCATTGATAGATGTTCTAATCTGATGGGATCCTCTTTGAATTCTCTAATACTTCTTCTTAAGAGAATAGCCTCTTCTACTGTCATTGTTGATAATTTCTGAGGTGGTGGTAGGTAGATTAAGGACATAATCTCTAACCACATAATAATTTATACAGCTGGTAAAATATTTTAATATGGACTGTTAAACATTTATCAAATGAAGGTATCAATGTTACGATAAATCATAATATAGTTTTTACATAAAGTTATATAATACAATTACGGTTGATGCTCTACATAATTTTCACAATTTTTCCTCTTAGATCATAAAATGTAGCATCTACTATTATAGCATATCCCTTTTTGCCTAAGACTTCAACACCATTATCTAAAACTACAGGTCTATAATTATATAGTCTACCTATAGCTTTACCTCTATTGCTATCTATTTCAGTTATCCAAATTTTTGCAATAGAACCTATGTATTCTTTGTTTAATTCTAATGCAACAGCTTCATATATTTTTTCTATATAGCTACTTCTATACTTTTTAATAGGATCAGCTATTTGAGGCATTAACGCAGATTTTGTTTGTGGGCGTGGTGAAAATCTTGCTATATGAACCCTGTCAATATAGTTTTCAGAGATTAGTTTAACACTATCTAAAAATGCTTGCTCATCCTCACCTGGATGACCAACAATTATATCAGTTGCTATATGTATACCTTCAATTTTTTTACGGATCTCTTTAACAATATCTAAGAATGTTTCAATGTTGTGACCTCTATTCATAATTTCTAATACCTTATTATTACCACTTTGAACAGGTATATGGAGATGTTTATATATTCTAGGATCCCTCAATATCTCTATTAAATCATCAAGGTAATTAACTATGTGTTTTGGATTAAGTTGTCCAAGTCTCAATATAAACTCGTTTGATTCGATTTCAAGTATACTCTGAATGAGTTTTGGTAACATATAAACACCATATAGATCTATTCCATATACACTTAGATCTTGAGCTGTTATCTCAATTTCAATTGCACCCATTGATAACGCCTCTTTAATGGTCCCTACAACCTTCTCAATAGGTGCGCTTCGTAGATGTGGTCTAGCAATCTTAACTATGCAAAAAGAACATTCATCGATACATCCTTCAGCTACAGGGATACTAACTTTTACTCCATCTATAACTTTTGGCATTATGCAAAATGATTTTAAATCATCAGCTATAATTGATTGAGGTGGAGCTTCAACGGCTTCAACAACTCTATGAACACTTTGAGGAGTCATTAATATAGATTTTGGGCATACTCTCCTAATATTAGATGGTAATGCTCTAGCCATACATCCAGCAACTATAACTTTTCTATCTGATTTAGATAGAGATTCTAGTCTCTTAATCATTCTAGCCTCAGTATCGTATCTCACAATACATGTATTTAATATAATTACATCAGCTTCATTAGGAGAATCTACAATTTCATATCCATTTTCAATTAATAATGTCTTCATAGTTGCAGAGTCAGCTTTATTTAATGTGCAACCATATATCTCCATATATATTTTCTTTTTCACTTTATTTCATACCCTATCTGAGTAAAATCACCGAATTAGATTTTAAGCTGTATCACAACTAAATTGTTAGAGGTGTAAAAACATTTGATTGAAGAGGATATAGAGATAAAGACAATATACAACTATGAAGCACTACTTAGTAGAGCATATACAAAACTACCCATAAAAAGAAATAGTAAGGCATATGATATTCCAACACTTGATGTAGATTATATAGGAGAGCATACTATGGTTAAAAACTTTAGCCATGTATGTGATAGAATTAGAAGAGAGCCTAGAATTATGATGAGATTCTTTCTAAAAGAACTAGCAATGCCAGGAGCTTTAGATGATAAAAATAACTTAGTTATATATAGAAAGGTAACTATAAAGTCTCTTCAAGAACTTTATAATCGGTTTCTTGAGTCATATGTTAGATGTGCTAATTGTGGAAGCTATGATACAGAGCTTGGTAGAGAAGGTAAAGTGTGGTATATAAGATGCTTAGCATGTGGTGCTAAGACATATGTAAAACCTATATAGAGGTATATAATAAATGTCTTTACTATTTTATATGAAGATATATAAAATAGAAAACAAAACTATGGTTGTTATATGTGATGAAGAAATCTTAGGGAAAGTGTTTAAGGAGGGAGATATAATATTAAATATATCACCAACTTTTTATGGGGGTGAAAAAGTTGATATTGATAAAATTATAGAAATGGTAAACATAGCTGATATTGTGGTTTTATCCGGTAAAAGAATTATTAATGAACTAGCTAAAAGAGGGTTAACTATAGAAGAATATGCTCTTAAGGTTGAAGATCAACTTCATATACAGATAATTAAAGAGGTTTACGAATAGTGAAAAGATTTTGTGCAAAATGCGGCATTGAAGAAGACCATAATATTCACATAATAAGTGGATTATGTCCAAAATGTTTTATAGAAACCTATGGTATTTCTGAAAAACCTAAAGATGTTGAAATAAAATATTGTGGTAAGTGTGGTGCTATATTTTTAAACAATAAATGGGATGTTTACGAAGATAACGACGTCAAAGAAATAATCAGCATGATTATATTAGGTTGTTTAAAGACTAGCGAAAGGGTTAAGATAGTTGGAGTTGATGCAGATGTCAATCTCTATGAAAATACCATTACTACGGTAAAACTTATAGTTGAACTGGATAATAAATTTAGATCTGTATATGAGTTACCTATATATATTCGATGGATCAAAACAACATGTTCTTTATGTTTAAAGAAAATTGGAGGTGGATACAACTCAGTTATCCAGTTAAGATATATAAACCAGGATATTAGTGTTATCGAATTTGTCGAAGAGATAGTTAAATATTTTGGAGAATATATAGCTGATATTGAGGAGGTACAAGGTGGTTATGATATAAAACTTATCGATACCCATATAGCAAAACGTATTGCAGGTTTGGCGCAAAGGAGATGGAGAAATGCTAGAGTAATAGAGACACATGGTAATATTAAGAAACTAAGAGATGGAACCCGGCGCTCAAGACTCTATATCTCAATAAGAATATTGAATTTTAAGCAAGGTGACTATATTGTATTAGACGGAAAGCCATATAGAGTTAAGGAAGTAGGTAATAAGGATATAGTAATAGTAGATCAAAATGATGTTCTACATAAGGTTGAAGTGGATAAAATTGTGCTTAAGTATACAAAATCACGTACAAAGCATAAAACACTATAGCTTATATATTTATCTACGATAAAACCCATATATAGTATGAATGGGGTGAGATATTATACCAGATAAGAAAAAGAAAGAAGGTATGGTGGAAGAGAAAGATGTAATGCTTCCATCTAATGGGCAGGTAATATGTGTAATAGAAGAAATTATTGGTGCTGATTTTGTAAAAGTTAGATGTAGCGATGGAGCATCAAGATCTTGCAGAATTCCAGGAAGGTTTAGAAGAAGAACATGGCTTGCTGAAGGCGATGTGGTTCTTGTTCAGCCATGGGATTTTCAGCCAAATAAAGGCGACATAATACATAAATATTCAAGAGATGAAATTAAGAGATTGATAAACATGGGTATAGTAGCTAAGGAATTTATTGAGGGTGGTACGTAGCTGTCACCAAAAAAAGATATTGATGCTAGTGTTGATAGGGAAATACGTAAAAGAATTTCTGAGTCTCGAATAAAAGACAAAGATCTTTTTGAAACAGTTGAAGAGGTGTTTGATAAACCTACTATTTTAGCTATTCTGGAATTAAAGAGAAGAAATTGCTTAGCTAAATTAAAAGGTGTGATTTCAGCAGGTAAAGAGGCTCGGGTATACTGGGGCAAAGCCAGCAATGGAGATGATTTAGCAGTGAAAATATACTTAACATCTTCAGCAGAGTTTAGGAAGAGTATATGGAGGTATATTCAAGGCGATCCAAGATTTGAACATGTTAAGAATGTACCAATGCATAAATTAGTCTCTATATGGGCTAGAAAGGAATATTCAAATTTAAAGAAAATGTATAGTGTTGGCATTAATGTTCCAAAACCTATTTGTGTATATAGAAACATCCTAATAATGGAATTTATTGGAATAGATGGTGTTAGAGCACCACTTTTAAAGGAATTATATGAAATGCATCATCTAGATAAGGAAGAAAGTAAACGTTATTTCTACACTATTATTAGAAACATTTATAGAATGTACTGGTATGCAGGTCTTGTGCATGGTGATTTAAGTGAATACAACATTATGGTATTTAATGATGTTCCTTATATAATTGATGTTAGTCAGTCTGTAAGAATTGAGCATCCAAATGCTCATCAATTTCTTTATAGAGATATTATAAATATAGTTAGATTCTTTCATAATGAAGTTGGATTAGATATACCATCAGCTGATGAAATTTATAATGAAATAGTTTCTAAATCAATTAAAAATATAGAAGAAGAGTGATTTGTGATAGATCAATAATGATATCTTTAGCTTTTTAGCTTAATTAATATATAATTTAAGATGTAGTAGAATCATATCATTGGGGTATCAAACATAATGGTTAGCAAAGACAATGATAAAAAGGTTTCTGGTAATGATACAAGTTCTTCAAACGTATCATCAATGAATATAGTTGGACATGTAATACCAGGTGTAACAAAGCTATATATAAAAATACCTGTAGAGCGTATAGGTATAGCAATAGGTAAAAATGGCGAGACTTTAAAAAAGATTATGGAAGCTACAAAGACATTAATAACTGTAAATGAAATTGATGGGGTTATAGTTATAGAACCAGCATCGCCATATACAAAGCCTATAGATCTAATGAAGGCACAAGATATAATTAAAGCAATAGGATATGGTTTTTCTCCTGATAAGGCTTTTAGATTAATAGATGAAGACCAGATTCTTGTTGTGATAGATCTAAAGGACTATATTAAACCTTCATTAAACCATCTTACTAGAGTTAAGGGTAGAATTATTGGTGAGGAAGGTAAAGTTAGAAAAAACATTGAAAATATGACTGATACATATATATCTATATATGATGACTATATTTCGATAATAGGAGACTATGACAGTGTAAATATAGCTAGAGAAGCTATAATGATGTTGATAGAGGGGAGACAACATACAACAGTCTATAAATACATAGATAAAGCAATGAGACAGATCAAAAGATCTAGAATGACATCAATTTGGAGAACTGAATATTAAAAGACATATTAAAAATTTAGCCCTAGGAAAACAAAACTCTATTATCATTTATTGCAAGATTTTATGAGTTAAGATGATAAGAATATATAAGGGAGTGTAGATTAAGAAATCTTTGATGAAAGCTAGTGGGCCCGTAGCTCAGCTAGGTAGAGCGGCGGACTGTGGAAAAAGGCCGAGGCTCCAGTTTGCTATGGGTCTGATGACCTCTATGGGATGAAATAAAACTGGAGCGTTGATGGAGAGACCCGTAGGTCGGGGGTTCAAATCCCCCCGGGCCCACCACATATATTTATTTAAGATATTCATATAATTTATATATACGTTTATCAACAGGTGGATGGCTGCTAAACAGCTTTTCCCAGATATTAGCTCTTTTAGTAGAGGTTTTTAGAGCTATTTTTTGAAGTGTTGAAATATATAGTTTTGGTTCTTTAAGATTTTTTATAACTATGATGTCGGCTCTTTCCTCAAATTTCCTAGTGAGATACTTTATAAATATTTGTAGAGCTATATAGAGTAGCATGAGGGATACAACTGTTAATATTATTGATATAATCTCTGATTCTATATAGATGAACATTAAAAAGTAATACAATAGCATTATAATGCCTGTTGATGGTGCTAGGCTCACAAGCAAAAGTTTTAGGTGATGTTTTTCATAGCAGTGGGCATACTCATGGAGAAAAACAGTTTTTAATTCATCAGGGGTTAGAATATCTATTATACCTTGTGAAATAACTATAGTTCTACAAAGAAAACCTATAACAGCAGCGTTAATTATATCGTTTCTATATATAACTCTAATTTTTTTAAAAGGCTTCATCCCTATGGCAATAGCTACATTTCTAGATAACTCAGATAAAATGGTGTTATTAGCATCATATGATTTAATCCACCAAAAATATAATTGTATTTTAGACTTAATTTTGCTAAGTAGATGTTTTAGCATGATTTGGTCATCGAATATTTAATAGTAACTATATAAAGAGGTTTATATTTAGTTATTACTTATGGAGTATTATTAAAGTGAAGCAACATGAAAGCAAAGTATATTAGAGGACATATAATGCTTAGAAAGGAATTTAGTGAAGATATACTTAGTGGTAGAAAGACCACTACTATAAGACTTGGCAAAATAGTGCCAAAAACTCATGAGATAATGATACATAGTGGTGGCAGACCTATAGCCAAGGCATTGATAAAGAAGGTTGTATATAAGCATATTTATGAATTGAGTGAAGAGGATGCTAAAAAGGATGGATATGAATCTATTGAGGAACTTGTTAAAAGTCTGGAAAATCTGTATGGTAGACCCATAGATATGAATGAAATAGTTACGATAATAGAGTTTGAAGTCATAAAAAAGTTTACTGAATTAGATGAAAAAGACGTATACATGGGATTAACACCTCTTGAAATAGCCATGATTTCAAATAGATATTTGAGAGACGAACTTTCAGAAAATGATTTTAGAATAATTGATGCTATACTTAGATATAAAAGTATTAGAGCAGTATCGTTAAAGCTTTATGGTTCATTGTCAAAAAGATGGCTCATAAGAAAGGTTCTTAGAAAGTGTTTATATAGATTAATGAGAAAAAATGTTGTGAAAATAAGAAATACAGCAATAGAAATGTAAACATGTTTTAACTTCTTTTAAATTCTATGATGCATGCTTTAATTATCTATATTTCTAAAAACCTACTTCTTGTTCATAATTTCTTTAACTGTTAAATCCACGACTTCATGATGCTTACCCATAGCGATATCAAATGCTAATTCAGATGCTGCTTGTAAGTTATAGCATATTAGAAGGAGTCTTTCAAAGAAGGTTTTAGCTTTAAGATACTCGTCAAGTGATTTATATTTTGGAATAACCTCCATTTCCATCCTGCCTATAAATTTAATTGACTCTATAGCAAGATCTACTGCTCTGCTAGCAGTATATAGATCCCCTTTTGATAACGCTTGAAGAATTATATCCATAACATACATTATATGAAGTCCAAGCTCATCTAGTCTGTCTTTAAGAGAATCTCTTATAACATGCATTATTTCAGGTCCTTCGCTAAATATTTGTGAAGCTTGTGTTAAAGCATCACCTATATCCTCAAGTGATTTTATTAAAGCTCGATACTCTGTTACAAATGGTATTGAGCCCATTAAATTTAATGCATATACATATCTTATTGCCAAAGCATGTATGCGATCCATCTCAAATTCTAATTCTGATATCTCTTTAAGATGCTCATAATCAAGGTTCTTTATAGATATTATGAGAAAGTCTAGCATATTCTTTATAGCTGAAATCATTCTTGCTATAAGGCCATCTATATTATATCTTTCAGTATCAATAAATATTTGAATAACAATTCTATCAGGTGTCTGTTCAATTATTTCAGAACCTATCAACATTCTGATAAGGGATCTAACAGCATGCATATGATGTGGTGGTATAACTTTCTCTTCCACATTTTCTATTATTATTCTATCGTAACATGCTATATACGAAGCATAAATAGCCCTCATTAAAATATCTTCAGAAGTATTTTTTGATATACCAATTTTTATTTCTTTACCTTTAAATTTTCTTTCTAAAACTTTTTCTGGTAAAATTACTAGAGAACCATCTTCCTTTACCTCAAGTCTCACAAAATCTAAGGGCTTTAAACCAATCATTTTTACGTATTCTGATGGAAGTGATATCATTAGCGTAGATTTTCCGAATTTTTGAACCTTTCTAGTTTCAACAATTTTTGGTTTACTCATAACTATCTATACCTAGTTATATTTAATTCTTATAAAGCTTAAAATGTTTTTACATTATATACAGGTTTAATATAATTTTTATTGGGTTAAAACATTTAAGAACCTCTTAATACATCTTGTATTGTTAAACTAATTATTTTTCTTTGGTTAAGCTTAACAATAATATTATTTTCTAAAAGAATTGTTTCATCTGCTTCCTCATTTGAGAGTACTATATGAAGCGAATCAGTTATACTGTCATATATCACTGTAGCTTTTTCAAGTTCAGAAAGATCTAGAATAACTTTTTTTGAATTTTCAATAGGTTTCAATTCTATATTACTCAACATTTTCCACCGTAATAAAATACCTTTATATATGTATTTAACTAATATGTTTATAGCTTATTAGCTGATATAATTTTAGATTCAATATTGAAATAACGGTATTGTTAACATATGTACTTATAAGCTTGCTAGCAGTTAGTGACTTAACCACGAATTTGAGCTCGATTTGAATGTCCGAATCCGTAACTAAAGTAAAAGACCTCAAACCAGGAATGGAAAACATAAACACAGCGGTAAGAATACTAGAGAGTTATGGAGTTAGAACAATAGATACAAAAGCAGGGACAAGAACTCTAGGAGAATATATGGTTGGAGACGATACAGGTAAAGTAAAGTTAGTTGTATGGGGTTCTAAGGCAGCCTCTCTAAATGTAGGAGAAGCCATTGAATTAAAAAATGCTTGGGTAACAGTATTTAAAGGCGAAGTTCAGTTAAACGCTGGTAAGAATAGTAATATCGAGAAGCTTCCCGAAGATGCAGTTCCATCCGCTGAGAATATACCAGACGAAACTCCTAGAGCTGAAGGGGGTGGAAGACCTCCTTCTCGTAGACCAAGATCAGGAAGATTTGGTGGAAGAGGCAGAGGAAGAGGTGGATATAGGTGAGTAACATGAGTAGCGAAGCTGAAAAAGTTAGATGGAATGAAATTTACAGAAAGAAAGGAACAGAAATAGGTGTTGATAAAGGAGATTTCGTAATTGCTGTAGATGAAGAAAGAGCATATGCACTCGCACCAGCAGTATACTATGTATGGTCTATGTGTGATGGCGAAACAACTATTGGAAGTATTATTGAAAACCTTGCAAAGAGTATAGAAGAAGAAATAGATACAACCACGCTTTACAACGCGGTAGTGGATATAATAGATAGACTAGTTGAAGTTAACTTATTAGAGAAAGTAAGCTAAATAATTATTGCAATATAGCATAATGTATATTAAATCAATTAAGAGATTTTTTTGTATTAACATTTTTAATGGCTAAAGAGTAAATCCCTGTTTATTTATATAATATTTAGCTCTAGGTTCATTTCTTGGAATTGTATAGGTAGTTATTAGAAGTAATAGATATATGTAGTCTTCGATAGAGGCAAGTATGTTAAATGTTTTTAAATAACCCTTTCCTATAGCAATTAAAGCATCATTGTTATCTACCATAACTAATCTATTACTTAATACTTCTAATTTTGAATTCAAAACTATTTTGGTTAAACTATACTCAATATTGTTGTATAATGTTTTTAGTCCAAGGCCTTTTACGATAAAGAAGAATTTATCTTTTACTGGAACAATTTTTAATGTACCTACTCCACTATATGTATCATCTGATACCTCTATTAATCCACCTGTGGTAAGAATTTTATGTACATGTCTTTCGTTAACATCTTTGGTACATAGATGTGGAACACCTAGTTCCTCATTAACTTCTATGGCAATTCCATATCTACCAAGTTTATTATTGCACGGCTCATTAGATGAATAAGGTATTAATATATCACTTTCAATCCATGACGGCTCTGCTAATACATATACTGTATTAAATTCGCTAAAAGCTTCATGATTACACAAAATTGCGTATCCAGGAGCTATAGCAATTCTTCTTAATATACCCTCTACTCTTGTTGCTATAATGCTAGGCTCTATTGATATAAAAACTGCTGTGATATGAGAAAGATTGAAAAGTTTAATTATATATTTGGTGATGTCATTAAAGTTTTTAAATGGATCTACAACCCCACACTTTTCATAGAATCTCATTATTATTATACCTAATTCATATATTCATGGTATATATAGATGTAAATAGCTAAAAATCTTTAATTCTACTAAAAATATCAATAGAGTTAGTAGGTGAGTAATTTGAGTAAGGCAAGTGGAACAAGATCTTTCAAGGCATGTATAAGATGTAAAGCTCTTTTACCTCCAGATACACAGAAATGTCCTGTGTGTGGATCAACAGAGTTTACAAATGAGTGGAGCGGCATGATAATAGTGATAGATCCTGAGAAATCAGATGTAGCTAAGCTATTAGGTATAAAAATGCCTGGAAGATACGCTTTAAAAGTTGGTGTATAGAATATAGTTGTGTTGTGGTGATATTAATGAGCTTGCAGCAGAAACTCAACCAAAAAGGTAAAATGATTAAGATATCTGATGATATATCTATAACAATACTAGATGAAAAATATAATAAATTATTAAAAAGAGCAGAGCTGTCTATATATATAGATCACATTAAAGTTGGAACACCGTCAAGAAAAGACCTTAGAAAATTTGTAGCATTTATATATAAAGTTGATGAGGGCAATATTATTGTTAAAAATATTGAATCCGAGTATGGTAAGGGAAGCTCTAAAGCTTTGGTATATATATACGAGGATTTAAAATATGCAAAGCTTTTAGAACCCCAATATATATTCAAAAGACATGGGATACAGTGATAAGGTGAATTACCGTGAGTGAGAAGAAGTTTAGATCTCAACTATATGAATATGACTATAAAAGAAGCGTCATAAAGCTAAAAAATAGGACGTGTCCTCGTTGTGGATCTATAATGGCTTTTCATAGTACCGGGAAACCTAGATGGCACTGTGGTAAATGTGGCTATACTGTTTTTATTGAGGAAAAGAAGAAGTGATTGTTTTAGGTATAGAGTCTACAGCTCATACATTTGGTGTTGGAATAGTAAGGGATAGTGAAAACATTATCATAGCTGATGAAAGAGAGCAATATGTTCCAAAACAAGGCGGTATACATCCAAGAGAAGCCTCTAGATTTTTTGCTGAAAGGGGTCCTATAATAGTTGGAAAAGCTCTAGCTACTGCTAGTATAGATGTAGAAAATCTAGATGGTATTGCTATTGCTCTTGGTCCTGGTCTAGGTCCTTGTCTACGCATTGGAGCAACTATTGCTAGAGCTCTCTCAATATATTTTAAGAAACCTTTGATCCCTGTAAACCATGCTGTTGCACATATTGAAATAGGTTTAAAACTTACCAGTTTACTAGACCCTGTAATAGTTTATTTATCAGGTGGAAATACAGCTATTGTTGCATATATTGATAAAAGATATAGAATTTTTGGAGAGACTCTTGATATAGCATTAGGAAATCTTTTGGATACATTTGCACGTGAGGTAGGTCTAGGCCCACCCTATGTAGTAGATGGGATGCATGTAGTTGATAGATGTGCTGAGAAAGGTAGAAAGATAATAAAGGAATTGCCATATGTAGTCAAAGGACAGGATGTAGCATTTTCAGGTCTTTTAACCTCAGCTTTAAGAATGTATAGAAATGGTATTGATTTAAATGATGTGTGTTTAACGTTGAGAGAAATAGCATATAATAGCATTCTCGAAGTTGCTGCAAGATGTCTTATGCATACCAAGAAAAAAGAAATTATGGTTGTAGGTGGTGTTGCTGCAAGTCCAATACTTAAGGAAAAACTAGAGATACTTGCAAAGATCTATAATGCTGTGGTAGGTATTGTACCGCCAAAATATGCTGTAGATAATGGTGTTATGATAGCTTGGACAGGTTTATTGGAATTAAAAGCAGGTATTATAATAGACCCTGAAAAAGCTATAGTTAATCAACGATGGAGATTGGACGAAGTTGATGTTACATGGAAATAGAGTTGCCAGAGAGTTTAAGGGGCTTAGTTAGAGAGAAGATATATCTCTATGGTATAAACAGTATAAAAGCTGTTGATATCCTTGACCAACCTACACTTCTTTCAATAGGTGCTGAGGCATATATCTTAAGAGGTAAATTCATGGGTATAGACTCCATAATCAAGTGGAGATTTCCAAAACCATATATACCACCAGACCTAGATAGAGACTTTAGAAGATTTAGAACAGAGATAGAATCCAAGGTTATGTGGAAAGCTCTTTCAGTTGGTGTAAAAGCTCCTATACCACTCTATATAGATGTCGATGACGCTATTATAATAATGACATATATAGAGGGAAATACACTAAGAGATATAGTAGATATTATCGATAGTGAGAAGCTATGTGAGATATGTCAAGAGATAGGGGTCTATACAGCAAAAATGCATAATATTGGTATTTCACATGGAGATTTAACAACAAGCAATATTATAGTAAGCTTTAAAGAGGGCTATGTATATCTCATAGATTTTGGTCTTGCCTCATTTTGTAAAAGAGATGAAGACTATGCAATAGATATACATATATTTTTTAGAGCTATTGAAAGTGCTCATATTGCTCATGAAAAAACTATGAAAAGTTGTTTTATAAATGGATATGAATTGATTAGCGGTAATAGCAAAACTGTTAAAATGCTTAAAATTGTTAATGATATTAGAAAGAGAGGAAGATATGTTGCTGAAAGAAAATTAAGAAGTGAATGGAGATCTATATGACCATAGAATTGTTTTTTGCAACTAATAATAAGGGTAAGGTAAAGGAAGCGGAATATATATTAAATAAATATGGTGTTGTCTTAAAACCTATAGCTATTAACAAAATAGAGATCCAAAGTAATTCATTGAGGGAAATAGCAGTATATGCTGTAAAAAGCATATATAAAATTATTGGAAAACCTGTTGTTGTTGAGGATTCCGGGCTTTTTATAGATGCATTAAATGGTTTTCCAGGTCCTTATAGTAGTTATGTATACAAAACTATTGGATTGAAAGGTATATTAAAGCTATTAGATGGTGTTATAGATAGAAAAGCTAAATTTATAGCTGTTGTAGCACTTGCATTTAATGATAATGTTTATGTATTTGAAGGATCTATAGAGGGCTATATATCGCTTGAGATTAGAGGTGATAAAGGGTTTGGATTCGATCCAATATTTATACCGGTAGGTAGCAATAAAACATTTGGTGAAATGGATATAGAAGAAAAAAGTATGTATTCTCATAGAGGTAAAGCTTTTAAAGAGCTAGCTACATGGGTTCTAAATAATAAAGATAAACTTTTTAATACAGAGTAAAATTTTATAAGAGAATCTGAAGCATTTAGAATGCTAATATATGTGGTGTATATTATGGCTGGTAAGAGACGTGATAAAGGAAAGTCGCATCCGATAAGACCAGTAAGAATAGGACCTCCAAAATGGGTTAGATATTCAGAGGATGAGGTTGCAACTTTAGCAGCTGAGCTTGCAAGATTAGGCTACACACCATCCATGATAGGAGTTATATTAAGAGACCAATACGGCATTCCACTTGTTAAAAGCATCACAGGTTTAAAGCTTACAAAAATTCTTAGTAAACAAGGTGTTTCGCTTCCAATTCCAGAAGATCTTTTAAGATTAATGGCTAAAGCTGTTAATTTACGTAGACACTTAAATGAGCATCCAAAGGATTATACAAGTAAAAGAGGTTTAATTGAGACTGAATCTAAAATAAATGCTCTTATAAAATATTATAAGCGTATTGGCAAGCTTCCCCATGACTTTGTATATAAGCCAGAGAGAGCAAGAATTTTAGTTTCTCAATATCTTGGAGTAGGAACACAAATGGAGAGCTATTCCCAATCATCTACACAGCAAAAGGAGAATACAGAGATAAGCCAAACCAGTTAAATGCTTATTTATTTTTAAAGGATTTTAATATGTCTAGAAATATTAATGAAATATCATCAATGGCAAATACATATAAATCATTATACATAGTATACTCTCCAATTCTTGATTCTATATATACGGCATCACTTCTGCTTAGAGTATTAAGAGATGTTGAAGCAGAGATACAGTTAGCACCATTTTATACAGCTCAGAAGCCTATTAGTAGTGGTGTTGTACTTGGTATAGGAATATTGCAGAAGACTAGTTTAAGTGGATCTAGGTTTATGCTTATAGATGATTTTATTGGTAGGGATCCTAAAAGTTTTCAGTCATACTCTCTATATCTACTAAGAATAGTTAAGAATATATGGATAGTACCAAAACCTATAGAGGCTTTGGCTCTATCATCTATGTTATCTTTAAGTAAATGGAGTTTATATGATGAAAAACTTTTTGAGGCTCATAGACAGTTATTGACTGAGGCTATATCTGGTGATATATGGGACTACATCACTACTTTAAGATTGTTTGGCTATCCGAAAAGAGATCTTATGTCGGCTCTTATAAGAACTATAGATCCCTATATACCGGGAATCTCATTTGATGAAGAGGGTAGTAGAAGAGTATTGCAAATAGTTAGCGATAAAATTGATGAAGAGGGCAAGAAGAAACTTCAGGAGGAGTTGACCAAGAACCTTTCAGCATATATCAAAAATGCACCTTCTATACTTGGAGGAAAAATTATTGTTAAAGGTGTTGAAGGTTTTGAAGATCCATATGAGGTCACATATGCACTTTATACATATATGGATTTAAAAGGTTCTGAACCTCTTTTATATCTTTCTCTAGACACATCTATAATGAGTATAGCTATAGGAAGATATGTTAATACTATTAGACTTTATAAAAACCTTATAGATGAGATTATCAAGGGCCAAAATATAAGAAGGGTTATAGTTAAAGGTGTTAGATTGGGTGTTATTGACATTTCATCGGAAGGTAGTATACCTCCTCTCTATACTGTTCATAGAATTTTAAGGGCTCTTGGTATAGCTGATGAATTAACTGTATATATGCATGGAAATGAATATCTACTACCTGTGCAGTTTATGGAACCTAGATGGCCATTTGATAAGGAAGTGAATATTGAAAGAAACTATGCAATATCTTCATCTCTCCAAGATATTGGTGAATTAGTTCATTGATCTATGAAATAGTTATTAGAATTCCATTTAGATACGAAAACATATGTTTAAGTATTTTAAAGGCTATTCAACCTGATAATATGCTAGCTCCAAAGGGTATAGATATAGAGATGATATGTCAAGATTCTATGCTCAAAATAATTGTAAGGGGAATAGATGTAAATGTTTTAACTGTTAGAAATACTGTTGAAGATATCTTCATGCATTTATTATCAGCCTATAAAGTGCTTATAAATGCTAAAGGCGGTGGTTCTATAGATATAAAGGCTTTTAAGCGTATGTAATAAAAATTTGCTGTGTTAGGTAGAGGGTCGATGTCAAGTACTATGCAAAAATTTAGGTTGACTGGTAGAGAAAGGTGGAGAATGAAGAAATGGTATAATGTATTAGCACCACCTAGCTTTGGATCTGTAGCAATAGCTACGACACCTGTTGATGAGTCTTGGAAGCTTCTTGGGAGAAATATTGAGACGACATTATATGATTTAACAGGTGATATAACACAAGTTCATATTCATTTATATTTTCAGATATGGAAGGTTGAGGGTGAAAATGCCTATACAATTTTTAAAGGTCATGAACTTGCTAGAGATTATATAAGAAGCTTAACTAGAAGAAAGAGTAGTAGGGTTACAGCTATATTTAATGTTAATACAAAGGATAATTATCTCCTTAGATTAACTGTGATGGCATGGACTACGTATAAATGTAACACTAGCCAGCAAAGAGCTATTAGAAAAATTTTAATGGATACAACATTGAATATAGCGTCCACCAAAACATTTGATGAATTTGTAATAGGTATGGTTTTTGGGGACTATACACAGCAGTTATTTAATGAAGCTAAAAAGATTTATCCATTAAGAAAAGTTGAGTTTGCTAAGTCAAAACTTGTTGCAGTACCAACACCTGAAGGGCTTAAAAAAGCAATTATAGTTCCTAGACCAGGGGTTTTAGAGGCTTCACATGGTACAAGTCTCTAGTTCTCAGCACCTAGCCAACAACTATTTAGCTTAATAGCTATCTTAATTTACTATAAGTGTAGATAGTGTTAGAATCTAGTACGTGGTGGAGTTGATGATAGGTATTTTATTAGCAGGTGGCAAAGGAAAGAGATTAGCACCTCTTACAGAAACTAAGCCTAAGGTTTTACTACCTATTGTCGACAAACCTGTTGTCTATAGACCGCTATCTCTATTAAAACGTTTAGGTGTGTCAAAGATTATTGTTGTTGTTCATTATATGAAGGATATGGTGATTGATTATATTAAAAGGCTCTCTAATGAGCTTTATATAGATATTGATTTTGTTGACCAAGGGAATGAGTTAGGTACAGGTGATGCTGTTAGAAAAGCTATTGATAGGGGTTTAGAGGATGCTGTTATAATTTATGGAGATCTTTATATTGATATAGATGCTATTTCATATTCTCTTCTAAAACTAATGAATAAGAATGCAAATTTTGTTGTTGGTGTATATGTTGATGATGTTTCTAGATATGGCAGTCTTATTGTTGATGGTGATAAGGTTATAGATTTAATTGAAAAGCCTATAGAGGGTGGTAAGGGTATTGCTAATGCAGGCATCTATATATTGAGATCTAAAGTTCTTAAACTTGTTAATGAAATAGGTGTTTCGTCTAGGGGGGAATACGAATTTACCGACATAATTAAAATAGGTAGGGCTAAGGGATATGAATTCAATTATATTTCTATAGACCCAGAACATTGGCATGATATTGGATATCCTTGGGATCTTTTAAAAGTTAATAGAATTGAACTTAGTAAAATTAAAGAAAGAGTTATTAAAGGTGATGTAGAATCTTGTACAATGATTAAAGGACCTGTTATTATTGAGGATGGTGCATATATAAAAGGTTGCTCATATCTAGAGGGACCTGTCTATATAGGTAAAAATGTTTCTGTAGGGCCAAACTCATATATAAGACCTTTTACCACAGTTATGGATGAAGCACATATAGGATTCTCTGTAGAGGTTAAGGAAAGCATAGTTATGGAAAAAACACATGCGGCACACCTCATATACATAGGCGATAGTATAGTAGCTGAAAATGTCAATCTAGGTGCTGGAACAATTTTAGCAAATCTTAGATTCGACAATAAAACTGTGAAGTTTTCAATAAATGGTAAAAGAATTGACAGTAAAAGATTAAAAATGGGTGCAGTAGTAGGGGGTTATACAAAAACAGGTGTAAATGTATCAATAATGCCTGGGGTAAAAGTAGGCTCATACTCAGTAATATATCCTGGAGTAGTAGTATATAGAGATGTGCCACAAAAAACCATTGTCAAAGAAACTTGGATATAACGTCTTCTGCTTGATGGTATTTGTAATCGCTTATGAATATCTATATTTCCGTTAGCAGGATGCGTCTTTGCACTGCACAATAGCTTCATCCACTCCCCATAGACTCTAGTCAAAGCTAACGCCACAGACCTCTCATCTATATCCCATATCTCACCATATGGTGGAACATCCAAGATATTTATAAGTATAAGCTCATCGGCAAAGCTGTCACAGCCTCAATACAATAAATTTTCAAATAATTCTAACAGAATTAAATCTTTAAACAAACTCTAAACTAGAAACAAGGAAGATAAATGCTTATAACCAGAGGAACTTTACTTCTATGAGTGTATTTTGGGCGGCGGTCGTCTAGCCTGGTCTAGGACGCCGGCCTGCCAAGCCGGAGATCCCGGGTTCAAATCCCGGCCGCCGCACCAAGTAATTGAATGGTAATGGAACTGATCTTCAATTTCTTTCAATTAAGCTGATTTCACATTGCATGTGATGGATATCAGCCATGCAATGGCGCTTCTCCTTGAAAGCAGTAGAAGAGCTGAAGAATATCAGCTATGAGCATCTATATTGAGAGAGGAATAAATGAGTTGCTTCACCTTCTCTAGATATCTTGGGTAATACTCATCTGCTTCGTTTAGAAGGTCCTCGTACCTAGCCTCAGATATCTTCAGCTCGCCAAACCTGCTCTGTATAAACCTCGCCACTTCTCGTTGGTATTATCTGCACCATTATTCTCCACCACATCTTCCCCATAATTTTAGGGAGTGGCAAGGTGCCTTTTGTGTATCCCGATACGTTTTCTCCTGTTGATCTCTCTACAAGCATATTTCTGAAGAAGATACAGTGTTTCGATGGATATGTAGATCCATTCACAGGGCTTCTGAGACTCTCTAACGCTTAGGTAGTACCTGTAGAAACCTCTATCGCTAAAGCATGCAAGCCTCTTAGCCTCTAGACCTACTGCAGGGATCTCGATAACGTTGCTGGGGGCATTGCTAAGTAAGCACTGTAAAGATCTTTACACACTACATATATATTGTTTAGGCTGTTGATAGAAATAATGGTGGCGGGTTTTGGGTGAGAGTTGTCGAGACCTTGTATAGCGTTGCGAAAAGGTTAAAGAGGAGGTCTACAGGCATTTATCAGCTATTGAAAATGTTAGAAGTGGTGTGTTTCAAACATTATACACGATTGTTACTACAGCAGGAACTATCTTTGTGGTTATCGCTGGTATAGCCTCAATTTTACTGTTGCCATTGCAAAACGATTACTCAATTATTTATATGAGATATATATTAATGGTGTTAATATTCGCTGTGGTGTTTGCGATGAGCTACAGTTTTATAATACTGATAAATAGAGAGATGAGGAAGGTTAGGGCATTAATTAAGAAGCCTAGTAATTTGCATTACAATAGCTTTATGCACTATCTTAACGTGCTTAGAAACTGCTGTTGTAGTGAGCTACTTTCTGCCTGCCCATCTGAAGAACCTTTCTACTGTTATGATCTGCCAGAGCTCGAAGGTATAGCAAATGGTACGCGGAAATGATTTAGAGAAGCGGAAGCGATCTGTATAGAGCATACGTTAACCTATAGGGATTGGTTTTGAAATTTGAAAGAAGATTTACAGTCTTTGAAGAGAATTAGGCTTTAAGATGGCTTAAAGGTTCTATTGAGAGTTATGTCTCGGTAGAACTCCTCTAGAGCTCTGTATACACTGTGTTACTGTGTTAAAGCTAAAAGTGTTGAGAACTTGTGGTGTGGGTGTAGTTAAGGATCCTTGTATAGAGCCTTTTGCAACTGTTTTGGTTATATTGGTTTACAATTGTCTATATAAATAATCTTATTTTCTGCTATGTAGAATATCTATAAACTATAAGAATATTTATAGGCTGGAGCATCGAGGAATAGGTGAAGACCTTGAGATGTGGGGTTTCTGGGGTAGCCCTAAACGCCTCTAAGCCCTGTGAAAACTTGAGTGGGATACAGGGGGAAACAAAGATGAGGCTATGAATCATATCAACCCATATAAACATACATAAGGCTGAACCCCTTACACCAGCATTGCTACACCAAACCTGCATTCACTGAAGTGCAACCCCATGCTTAGCCAATGTATTGTCTGGCTATAGCTAACCCAACTCTGATCTATGTTTTATTCCATTGCGAAGAACCTGGTGTACCGAGACCTGGGCAAGCCTTAGGTAGTATAGTGTTATGTATAAATTCTACAGGATTCTCAATAAGCCTCTTGTATTCCTCAAGCTTCATAAACCCTCCTCTGAGGAACCGAGTATGATAGTTCTCAGTTATTTCTCTACCTGGCCATCTACTCCATCTATCCTTCAGTACAACATGTACAGAGCCTGTTAAGAATCTTATGAGGTTAGAGAAATCAGGGAAATTTGCAAACGCTAGAGCGAATATGAATCCTTTCAGCATATAAGGTGCAAATGCTATACCCTAACCACTTGGGAAATCGTGTAGAAACTTAAGTACTACTGAAGGGCTCTTCTCGATATTGTATGATAAATCATGTCACGTAATATCCGTGTATGTACATAGAAAGTCTCTACCAACACCAGCTACAGGAACTCTATCAGGAACTTTAAGTTCTATAGCTTTCAAGAATCTCTCAGCCTTCTCTTTAGCAACTACATCAAGTTCTTTTTCATGCCTTTTAATCCACTCATCTATAGGTTGAAGCATTGTCATGATCTCACCTCTTTTTCTTTTTCTTCATCCATTTTAACATTATTTTATTCCTATTGCTGCACTTGTTGACCATGCATCTGCTCCTATGTATTTACATGAGTATTGATTTACTCTACCACTGCCTATGATTATCTTGACTTTATCTCTAAGACCAGTTTCTTTTATTGCGTCAACAAATTTCTCTAGCGGTACATCGACACCTATAGATCAATTACTTAGAAACTAGCTGTTTCAGCCATAGTAACTACTATGTTCTTATCAATATCGTGTATATCTCCTTGAACAGTACCGATAATAAACCTTCTAACAACTTCTCTAACTTTACCAAGTTCTCTAAGCTTAGGTCTAACAATATCAGATATCTCTTTAAGAATCTTACCAGCCATAACCAAATCAGCTATAAAAACTCATCCTTCTCATACTTTTCACCAATAACATTAGCAACCCTAGTCAAATTATCTAAAACCTCGAGAGGATCCTCCTGGCTACAGAGGCTGAGCCACCATGGTGAAGAGGCATGGGGGAAGCAAAATGAGCTACCCACCACACAATTAGAAGTATCCACAGATAAGTGCAAAGCATGGCAGGTGGCGAACGCTAGTAGATATTTACACTATCTATTTCTCTTTAAGCCATCTTAGTGTTGTAGAGAACACAGCTTTCGATAATTAGATAATTCTATCGTATTTTTAGCCTGGTATGGATTAGAGAAACTTTAAAAATGTATCTATAGAATCTACTTTTCATTCTTGATATATAGGTTATATAATTTGATGATCTATCAATAACTTAAATTATTTCTATATAAATTGTAATAGTATAAAATGATAGTAGAATTGAAAATTAATTTATCTGTTTTAACGAATAGTTCTATAAATATTTATGTATCATATCAATTTAATTATAGATAATATAAAAATTGTTAACTATTTTACCCTAAAGTATTTGGGGTGAGAAAATGATAAAAATAGGTGTTGTTGGTGCTGGTAGATGGGGTACAAATCATATCAGGGTTTTATCTGAACTTAGCAAAGAGCTGCCTAATAAACTCATGTTTACTGCGATATGTGATATTGATATATCTAAAGCTCTAAACCTAGCTAAAACATATAATATTCCTCATGTGTTTAGCGACATTTTCGAGTTTTCTAAGCATGTAGATGCTGCTGTTATTGCTACACCTATAGAGACGCTATCTAATGTGGCATTAAAGATGATTGATAGGGGTAAACATGTTCTTATTGAAAAACCTGCTGCAATAACATCTAAAGATATTATAATGCTTGAGGACTTTGCCAAGAAAAAGGATGCAGTAGTAGGAGTAGGTTATATAATGCGATTTACCTCTGTTATAGATTTTATCAAACCTTCTCTAACTAAATTTAGCCCAATATTTATATTGTTCAGAAGATTCTCCAGAAGACCTGGACATATTAAGAAAATCCATATAGTATTTGATTTAGCGGTTCATGATATAGATCTATGTCTATATCTTACAGATGCTGATAGCTGGAAACTAGAATATGCTAAAATATTTCATACAGATATCGATGATAGTGTTATATCCGTTTTAAAGGTGAAAGATCTGTATTGTAATATACACATCGATGGAGTTTCATTACATAAGGTTAGAGAAGTAGATATAGTAGGAGCCAAGGCCTTTGTTAGAGGCAATATTGCTGAAGATACTATTATGATAAAATGGGACAATGGGGAATTCAATGTTTTAAAGCTTCAAGACGAGGAACCATTAAAAAAAGAATTGAGAAGCTTTATAGAGGCGATAGAGCTGAGAAAATATGGAAAACTAGCAAATCTTAGTGACGCCTTCAAAGTTTTAAAAATTGTTGAAGAAATTATGAACTACACAACTTAATATTAATTGATAATAAATTTTATCTTGAAGATAAAAAGATGATATAATAGAAAATAAAATCCTTTATATAACTGCTATACTTATAATGAAATATTTAACTCTATAACTAATTTAATTTGCAGTAAATATGAATTCTAAGCTAAGCTTAAAATTTCTAAATTAAGCTGAAATAACAAAGCTGGTGAAATCATGGAACCGCAGAAATATATAGAGTTTTTGCAGACAAGAAGAAGCATTAGGAAATATAAAGACGAAGATGTTCCAATGGATATAATACTTAAGATTCTCGATGTTGCTAGATATGCTCCAAGTGCAAGAAATTTACAGCCATGGGAATTCATAATTATTATGAATAAAGCAATCAAGGATAAGCTTGCCGCTGTCTATCCTTGGCCGCAACCAATAAGAGAAGCACCTATAGGAATTGTTGTTGCATGTGATTCTAAAGTATCGCCATATACATATCAAGTAGATTGTGCAAATGTTATAATGTATATAATGCTAGCTGCACATGCATATGGGCTTGGGACAGTATGGCAAGGAATAGTAAGAGATGAAGAGAAACAGCAAGTTCAGCAAATTCTTAATATACCACGTGAAAAAATACCAATAGCAATAATAGCTCTTGGTTGGCCAGCCGAAAAACCTGAAGCAAGGCTTAGAAAACCATTAGAGGAAATAACACATGTTGATGTCTATGGCAATAAACTTAAAAAGAAACTTTAGCAATATTTAATTGAAGCTCAATATAAGTTTCATGGGTTTTATATTATTAAATGCATGGCTAGGATAGCAAGAGACAAATAAAGTTAAACAAATATATAAATCTTTTTATAAATGATTTTAATTAAATTATTATACAATATGTTAATGGTTTTAAATATGAAGATTATCAAAATAGTTTTACAAGGTGTAATAAGGGGAACTGGTTTTAAGGCTTATATATATTTATTAGCTAAGAGTCTTAGATTAAAAGGATATATAATGGATATAGATGAGGAAAAAGAGCTTATTTGTGTAGAAGGTGATGAGGGTCAAATTAATATATTCTTAGATAGTCTAAATAAAGGGCCGCCATTTACATTAATCAATAGTGTAACAGTTTCAGAGTCACATGAATCTTGTCACACTTCAGAGTTTGAGATATATTATAGAGAGTTTTAGATATGCTATGATATATTCATAGATATAGTTTCTATTGCTGCTTCAAATCTCTGTTTTATGCTATTTATCATTTTATTCATAATTTCCTTTGCTACTTCATCTGCTTTTTCTTTATCTTTATTAGAATACATTATATAAAGCTCTATTATTGGTTTTCCTGGCATTCCTTCCTTTGGATGTGACTTTATATAGACTTCAGGTGGGCTATCCTTAAGAATATTTTTTATTAGTGGTGCTAGAGATGACTCAGATACGCCAGTAATTTTCAGTAGAATCTCAGCTATGTAAAGTGATGGACCGATTGATCTGAGTTTTGGCTCGATTAATGACTCCCACATAGCCTCCATTTCCTGGGGTACACCAGGTAGAGAAACTATTATTGTATCTTCCACTTCAAGCCAGCAACCAGGTGCTGTACCTATAGGATTTGGTATAGCAATGCTTCCTTCAGGAAGATAGGCCATCTTTATTCTTTCTTCAGTTAAGGGCATATTTCTAGCCTTGTATTTTTCTTTAACAATATTAAAAGCTTCATCATTTAAAACAAGCTTTTTATTTAAAGCTTTTGCAACGGCCTCCAAAGTTCTGTCATCATATGTAGGGCCAAGACCTCCTGTTGTTACAATAATCTTAGGTTTTTCATTTAATACTATCGTCAAATATCTAGCAATAGTATCAACATCATCTATTAATGATATAACCCCAACAACTCTAAACCCGAGCAAGGTGAGTCTTCTACCTAGATATGAAGCATTTGTATTTACAATTCTTCCTTGTACTACTTCTGTTCCTAGTGTGAATATCCATGCATTATATATTGTCAATTGCTTAAACCCACTTTTTTAAAGAGGGTAAAGCCTTAAAAGCTTTATGAAATATATATCTCAATGATGTTATTCAATAAACTAGATTTGGGCTAAAGCATAAGGCTAGACTTCTATTTTGTATAAAATATATATAACATTATTTATAGAAGACATTCTAATGACTTGGCTACTGCTGTCTCCCTTTTATGACAGGTTTTGTCCACGATCCTCTCTTAACCCATATAAGCGATGCTATTCCAGAAAATATATTACTTAAACCAAATGCGATCCAAACACCGTTAGAGCCTAGATATAATGATAAAACATATCCAAGACCTATTCTTACAATCCAAAGTCTTATAATACTTATTATAGTTGGATAAAATGTGTGTCCAGATCCTCTACCAACAGACATACCAACAAAAAATAAGCCAAAGAATGGTAATGTTCCAAGCGCCCATATTAGAAATCTTTCAGTTTCAAGATATATATTTATTGATAATAAACTATCATTGGATAAAAACAATGATATTATATTACCCCTAACTATATATGCTATTATACCTCCAACTATAAGGCTCAATCCTACAATAAGATTTGATGTCATGGCAGCTTGTTTTGCCCTGCCGATTTTTTGTGCTCCAAGACATTGACCTACAACAATTGCTGTAGCTTGGGTTAACCCCCACATTGCCGCATCAGCAATATCTATGATAGTAAAGCCTATCCCCCAAGCAGTAGAGGCAACAACTCCAAAAGCATTAATAAGTCTAAGTTGAAACATAAATGCAGTACTATTAAGTACATTCATGACTAGTATTGGTAAACCTATACGAATCATTGATTTAATCCAAAATGTATTTATATCTCTAGTGAATCTTATCTTTAGAAATGAAAATCTTTTAAAAACAATATAGACAAGAATTGCCCCTCCTGATATACGGGCTATTACAGTTGCTATTGCGGCACCTTTTATACCCATTTCTGGAAAAGGCCCTATACCTAAAATCATAAAAGGATCAAGAATAATATTGATAAAAGCTGATATTCCATTAATTATAGCGGGTCTTTTAGTATCACCAATACTTTGAAGGATTGTAGTAAAACAGAGTCCAAAATAGCTTGCTGTAAGGTCGAGAGTAATTATACCAGAGTATTCTAATACACCATCATATATTTCTTGAGGTACCGTAGTTATAGTTGTGAAGATTATAGGTCTAAGAAGATAATACGATATACCTAAAATAGCACCAAACGATGTTGAAACCGTAAGATACTGTCTGATAACCCTAGCAGCATCGCTATACATCTTTGCACCAATGTATTGTGAAATAAGGGATTGGTTCGCAGCACTTAGAGCCATAGCTAATGCTTGAAACAACATAAATGTCGGCCAAACCTGCCTAGGTACTGCTAAATCAACTGTTGAGTATTGTGAGAGCCAATAAGCATCTGCAACATTATAAGATATATTAATAAGTTGGACTAAGAGTAGAGGTGTTCCAAGCCTAAGTAGAACTTTATATATAGGGCCATGCAATATTTCATCTCTATATATATCGATAACTCTTTCGCTACTCTTACTCACTTTATGCACCTAGTATAAACATTTCATAGCTATATCAACTTGGTGTTAAACATATAGAATATTAAGGCTTATCTTAGTTGTTATTAAGTTTATAAGCCAATAAATTGTAATTAGTAGATAGTGTATTGAATAATAATAAATTGAATAGAATTATGAAGATATTTAAAGAGTTTATACTACTGTACCGCATTGTTTAAATCAGATAAGTATTTTTAGCTGTTTTATGTAGCTCTATTACATATCACAGCTATATTATTTTATTGGTGATTAACGCCTTGAAGCTTTATGCTGAGTGTATATCTTGTCAAATACAAGTAAGGTATAGAGATATATCAATGTTGATTAATGATGAGAGTAAACGTATTGAGGCGATGAAAAGAATAGTTGAGGAGTTAAATAGTCTCTTATCCTCATGTGGAGATAATGAAAGCTCTGTATGTGTACCAACATACATAGCAACGGAATTATTTAGAGTAGTTAAAAGGGTTTCTGGGATCGAAGACCCTTATCTGAAACTGAAAATGGAGGTCAATAGAAAGGCGCTAAACATTTATAGAGAGGCTAAGGAGATCATTTCAAGGCTAGGGAGATTCAGGGATAGGTTATTAATGGCAATAAAATTCTCGTTGATAGGAAATATGCTTGATACAGGTGTTATAGACTATAAACCTCCCAATATAGAAGATCTATTAAAGAAAGCAACAGAGCTTAGTATATATGGCGATATTTATAAAGCTTTAGAGCTTATCGAGGATTCAAAAAACATAGCTATGATTCTTGATAATGCTGGTGAAGCTGTTTTAGATAAATTAGTTGGCGAAGTTCTTAAAAATGAAAATAAAAATGTGGTAGCTATTATTAAAGGAGGAGCTTTTCAAAATGATATATCGATAAATGATGCATCTTATGCTGAATTAGAGAAAAGCTTTACTAAAGTCATAGATACAGGTTTAGACGCATCTAGTATTTTCTTTGATTATGTCCGAAAAGAGGTTTTAGATGTTATAGAAGAAGCTGATGTCATCATTTCTAAGGGTATGGCAAACTATGAATATCTAACTGAAGTTGAAGATTTAATAAAGAGGCCTATTATATATATGCTAGTTGCTAAATGTCGGCCAGTCTCTATACATAGTGGGGTACCATTGGGAAAACCAGCTATAGTTATTCATAATGTAGCTAAAACTTGAATTAACGTTGATAACAGTTTTTATATAGGTTAGTATATAGTGTATTGGTAAAAGCTTAGCTGAAGGTGTTGCTAACTGTCCTATGAATTGATATGGTGGAATAAGAAGAGGCCATGGGTTACATATATACTTGTTGCTCTTAATGTAATTATATATCTTGTAACATCTTCACAAAATCTATTTTATTCAACAACACAAGATTGGATAGATATGCTGGCATATATACCTGTGCTTCTTCAATATCCAGATCAATGGTATAGAATAGTCACAAGTATGTTTACACATGGCGATATATTCCACATATTCTTCAATATGTGGTTTCTATATATGTTTGGTAAAGAGATGGAGAGTGTTTTAGGAAGCATTAAATTTTTAACGCTGTACATCACCGCGGGGGTTTCGGCTATAATTTTCCATACAGGTTTTATCCCTCTTGGAGGTCCCATAAACCTTATTATACCAGCTGTTGGAGCTTCTGGTGCTATTAGTGGTATTCTTGGTGCTTATCTAATGTTATTTCCTAGAAGAAGATTGTCTATGTGTTATCTCTTTATAATACCTCTATGTTTTACTACAGTAGCTTCAGCTTTTCTATTATTCTGGTTTGCATTACAAGTTATCTATGGGTATCTAAGGTTCGGTAGTGTCGCATTTTTTGCACATGTAGGTGGTTTTGTTGCTGGAATAGCAATGATATATGTTTTATCTAGGAGAAGATATACTAGAGAGACAATATATGATTTTGGTTTATTTAAAGTATTCAGTACATGGGTAGAGCGAGTTGGATTAGGAAAAATCACTAAGATTATACTTGCTATGCTTTTATTAGCTGTAATGGCAGGTGGCATATATTCAGGAATTGTAGCACCGAATTTAAGAGGGGCATATGTAGTAGATATAAAGGTTTGGAATAGGGATCGAGGAAGCTATAGTGAAGACCAAGCGGTTTATGCGCCATTAACAGGGGATAGAATAGCTCCATCTAGAGATGATCCAAGGGTTATTTTTAACAGACTTTATTGGTCTGGGCTACTAAATGGCCCACCAGAAACATCGAAGATTATCTCAGATGCAAGGTTGATAAGATCGGAACAAGGTGTATCGATAAATATTATGGTTAATGGTGTAGCTGAATACGATAGTAATGGCGTTCTCATATATTTTAATGGAAGAATCGTAACAGATGTTCTAAAGATTTCACCTATATGGAATGTTGTTGTGGGTGTTGAAAGAAATATAGTTTATGATGTTAATATATCTTCAAAAGATTTAGCAGGGGAAACAGGAAAATATGTTGTAACTCCTCTTTCATATTTAAGTAGTGCAATAACTTTGTTTGCACTCTATATAGCTGTTAATAAAGATAAAGAAATTGTTGCAGAGGAGTCTATATTTCATATACCTCCACTAGTACCAGGACCTATATAGTGATAGTAATGAGTCATAGGAATTATGTAGTAGAGAGGTATAATGTATGTTTTGTTGTAACAAGCGATTCTGTTTATAAGGGACTTAAACCTGATGATATAAAACCTATTGCTGAAAGCATTGGTAATATTTGTAGAGGAGCCTCTCTCTATAGCTATAGTGTTGTTCCTAACGATGCTGAAAGAATTCGAGGCGAGGTTATTAAAGATGTAGAGAAATGTGAAGTTGTTATCGTTACTGGGGGTACAGGTATAAGTCCTAGGGATATAAGTGTTGAAGCTATTAAAGAAGTTGCCTATAGGGAGTTGCCAGGTTTTGGAGAAATATTTAGATTTCTTAGCTATAGAGAAATAGGTGTTGATGCATATCTTTCTAGAGCTTCAGCATATATAATTAACAATGCAATTGTTTTTATAGTTCCTGGAAATCCAAATGCAGTAAAACTTGCCTTAAAAGAGATAATCTGTGTAATAGCACCTCATGCAATATATGAATTAAAAAGACATCATTGAAAGCAATACATAGATAGCAATGGTGTATTGTATGTATGTCCGTAAACAAGAACAGTGAATATATAGGTGAAGCAGCTAAACTATCAGCTAATGCGGCACTTACATTATTCTTAGGTGATTTCACATATAATCTAGTCTTAGCTCTAGGAAGTATTGCAATAGCTAGAATACTTGGTAGTGAAGGATATGGAGTTTTTTCACTAGCTCTTATCCCACCTCAAACACTAGCTTTGCTCACATCACTTGGAATAGATATAGGTGTAGCGAGATATTTACAGAGGTATAGTATTGAAAAGCAATATAAACAAATTATACAAATAGTAAAAGCATCAATTTTATTACGTATTGCGATAGGGATTATTGGTACCACTATATGTTATTTTTATTCTGAAACTCTTTCAAGTGTGTTGGTTAATAGACCTGGTATTGGGAGTTTAGTTAAAATAACAGCTATCGTAGTATTTCTACAACTTATATATAATTTACTGCTAAATGTGTTTATAGGATTCAATAGTTTTCAAGCTACATCGATAATGAAGATAACTTACAGTGTTTTTAAAACTGCTACATCAATTATTTTGCTATTATTAGGGTTTGGAGTTATAGGAGCTTTATTTGGAAACATATTAGGTTATACTGCATCACTTTTACCCGCTGCAATATTAGTCTATAGAAACATTAAACGGGTTAATCAATATAATACATCAAATAATGGTATAAATTTATATACATTAATAGTGTTGCTTAAATATAGTTTACCATTATATATGGGTTCGCTTACCGGGATAATTTTATCAATATATCAAAATGTATTGCTGTCTTACTCTTTGAGTGAGGTTTATATTGGAGGTTATAGAGCCATGTATAATTTTATGGGTTTGATAAGTATCATAACCACACCTATATCACTAGCACTCTTACCATTTTTTACACGTTTTGATGATAGTGGTAAGGAAAGACTTGATAAAGCATTGAATATGGCTAACAAGTATGTAGCATTAATAATTATACCAATCACTATGATTTCAATGGTCTTCTCTAAAGAGCTTATGTATATTTTATACGGAAGAGAATACATGTTTACATCAATTTATTTACCACTACTTTTTGCTCCTAATCTTCTAGCAGGCTTAGGTAGCATTGCTATACCTACAATGTTCAATGGTATTGGAGCAACAAAGTATAACATGTATTTAAGCATTACGAATGCTTTAGTGTTTATTCCCACATCGTATCTATTAACATATAGGTTTAATTATGGGTTATGGGGATTCTTAACATCAACATTATTCTCATCTGTAATAACAACGGCTTTAGCTATATATCTATCTAAGAAGTTTGTTTATAACCCTATAAACATAAAGTTGATAGGAGGTTTTTATATAGCATCCATAGTTTCAATTATTCCTATAATTCCGGTATTTTACATACATGTGCCAAGACTTATAACTCTGATAAGACTCTTAGTAGGCGGTATTATATATCTATTGATATATATAGGTATAGCAATTGTTTTGAATTGTATTAATAATGATGACGTTGATTTTATTGTGAATACATTTAAAAATTACCCTATTATCAATGTTTTTCTTAAAATCTTTGCAAAATATGCTAATCTTATTTTGAGATTAGTAGATAGAGAGAAAAGACTTTAAATTATTTTTAACATTTGCAACAATTTCTATTGTTTTCTTAGAAGGTGTAAGATTCTTTAAGAGCTCTTCATAATCATTTACATTGTCTAAAAAACCTAGTATAAATGATGATATCCCTTCTTTTAGACCGATGCTATAGCCTCCTTCAAGAACAGCAGCAATACCTATACCCATCTTTTTGCTTATTATTCTAAGAACAGATCCGTAACATCTATAGAACTTTTGTGTAAGCTCCATTTCACTAAGGCCATCATCTTTATAAGCATCAAAACCAGCTGAAATAGCTATAGCTTTAGGTTTGATTGTTTCTATAACTGGTATAAATATTTCTTTAACAATATATAAATAGTCATCGTCTTTAGAATATGGTGGCAATGGAATATTGATTTTAGTTCCTTTAGCTTCACCACCGCCAATATAATCTATAAAACCAGTTCCTGGATATATACCATGTTGATGTACATCTATATGTATAACTCTTGGGTCATACCAAAAAATTTCTTGTGTGCCATTGCCATGATGTACATCTATATCCATTATAATAAAAGGTGTATAGCCTCTATCAATACCATAAAATGTTGCTGTGGCTATGTTATTGAATATGCAGAAGCCTTGTGTAGGTGCACCCATAGCTCTACCATATCTACCGACGTGGTGTCCTGGAGGTCTAACCAATGCAAATGCAAGTGTTTCGTGGTGAGATAATGCTATGTCTATGGATCTCATAGAGGCTATCAAAGCCATTTCAGCAACTTTACATGTGTTTTTTGATACATATGTATCGCTATCGATATAACTATAGCCAGTGTTGCAGAGACTATTAATGAAATCTATATAGTTTTTTTCATGGGCTTTAAGAATATAGTGAATTCTGTTAAGATCGTAGTGTATCTTGGTATCTACAACTATTTTTTGAGATATGTAGATATTCTTTATAGTATTAACTGCTATAGCTAATCTATGAGGATTCTCAGGATGATAACTCCCAGGAGGTGGCTCATGTAGATAGAAAATATTATGGTATAATATATGAATACTCATCAACAATACACCTAACAATTAAAGATTTAAAATCATTAACATGGTAATAGTCCAATTCATAAAGATTTCCTCTATATTTATGTATTCAAGTTTGTTAACATACATTATACTTTCATTGTTTATATAGTTTAATTATTTTAGCTATCTTAGGCATTTAGAACCTTGTAACTATAGATGCTTTAGCCATATCAATACTATGGACTATATAAGTTTTTGGTGGAAAAATTCAATTCTTTTCTATATTAAAGGAGAAATTATTTTATAGTTCATTGGTTTTGAAGCTATATAACTTTCTAAGGATTTAACCCTAGCTAGATCTCTAGCTATTAACTCTATCTCTTTTAAAGCTTAGCTATATTTCTAAATTCTACCACAATCTTTAAGGATATATTATTAATATATTACTAAAAACTAAAAATAGCAGAAAACCAACTCTTTATCTTTAAAGGCAAGATTTCTAGTTATTAAAACTCTATTTATATAAAAGTTTTATATTGTTAAAAATAGTATAGTATATGGGGAGGTAAAGAGATATGAATTTAGATAAATATTCTAAGCTTATACTAGATTATTGTGTAAGTGTTAAAAAATTTGATGAGATTGCAATATATGCTTCTACTGAGGCTTTTCCATTAGTAAAAGAGCTTTGGAAAGGAATCATATTAAGAAATGCATATCCAAGACTTATAATTACAGATGAGATTTTGTCAGAGCTATTCTATAGACATGCTTCACAAGAACTTTTAGAATATGTTTCACCAATAGATAAATTTGTGATGGAGAAAATAGATGTGAGGATAAACATTCTTTCGCCTACGCATTCAAAACCTTTTATAAGCATTGACCCTGAAAAAATAAAGATTAGGTCAAGAGCTTTAAGCATAATTAGAGAAATTTTTATGAAAAGAGATGCTACAGGGGAATTGCGCTGGGTTGTAGCACCATATCCAACTAATGCAATGGCACAAGAAGCAGGCATGTCTATTGTTGAATTTGAAGAATTTGTGTATAAGGCTGTTAAACTTCATATGGAGAACCCTATTGAGGCATGGATCCAACAAGCTAAAATGCAAGAAAGAGTTATAGGTCTTCTAAGCAAGGTTGATGAGATTAGATTCGTTGATGAGGATACAGATCTTCTGGTTAAAGTTGGAGGAAGGGTTTGGATTAATGATGACGGAAAGAACAATATGCCTGGAGGCGAAATCTTTACAGCACCTCATGAAGATAGTGTTGAAGGTGTGATAGTGTTTAGCTATCCTGCAATATATAGTGGTGTAGAAGTTGAGGGCATTAAATTAGAATTCAAAAGAGGTAGAGTGGTAAATGCTTCAGCTTTAAAAGGTGAAGAGTTTTTAAAAAGAATAATAGAAGTTGATGATGGGGCTAGAAGAGTGGGTGAGATAGCTTTTGGACTGAATTATGATATATCAAGATTTACTAAGGAGATTTTATTTGACGAGAAAATTGGTGGTACAATACATCTTGCACTTGGATCAGCATATCTAAGGACAGGTGGTGTAAATAAATCGTCTATCCATTGGGATATGATTAAAGATATGAGGAAGGGTAAGGTATATGCTGATAAAGATCTTGTATATGAGAATGGTAGATTTATAAAAGATTTTATAGGATAATAAAATGACAGCAACCTTATTGGTAATCGAGCTAAATAAGAAAAACATAACTATAAGAATGGCTAAAAAGAATGATTTAGCTGAGGCTATATATGCATTGCTTCAGTTAATACCTATGGGATGTGTAACTACCTATAATGACATAGCTAAGGTGCTTAGAATAAGTCCTAGATATGTTGCAAGGATTCTTAAAGAGAATAAAAACGTAATTGCAGTGCCGTGTCATAGAGTAATAAGATCCGATGGGAAAATAGGAGGGTATACAATTAACGGTAAAAGAATAGATTATTTTAAAGAAAAATTATTAAAACTTGAAAGCCTTGGAAACAATATTTGTAGATTTAAATTAGATCTCTAACCTCTCTATTAATTAATGAGCTTCTAAAGATATTGCTAACAAGATTGAATACCTAGTTGAGACGGAGAATAAGTATTTATTAATCTATTAACTAATAAATGAATATAGAAAAGTAAAGTGGTGTAGAGCATGTCAATGGTGAAAGTTTATAGCGGTGAACTATCTATTAACTCGGTAAATGACATATATAATTTATTTTCCAAGTTAGGATTACCTATAGATGATATAAGTGGTGTTGTTGTGATTAGTAGTAGAAAGGGTTTCCTAAAGAAATATGAAGTTAAATACAATGTAAAGATCTATATGGTTGGAAGCAATACCTTTGTCTTTGGGGTTTTAAAAGACGAAGGTTCTCTAGAAGCATTTGCAAAGCTATATGTAAAAGGTAATGAGTGGTATTTTGAGTGCAACAATAAAGAATATAACGATCTATGCACATCTATTTTGAATTCGATTAAGAAAGGAATTAAACTATATGGGTTAAAGACACCAGAAAAAAGCAATGCTGCTATAGGACATCAGTCATTTAAAATAAGTAAAGCATTTGAATCGTTTCTTGATGGATTTGCTGAAGTTACAGCAGCTTCTGTAACGATAAAATATCCAGTAATTGAGAGAAAAGTGGTGAGATTGGGTGAATTAGGAGATGTGTTAAACATCATTGAATATCTAAACACTAGATATAGTAGTGGAAAATATGTTATTCTAATGCTTGGTGAAGAATGGATGTTTAGCGTAGCTGTAGATCTAGATAAGAAGGAGTTTACACCATCATTAGTAATATGGAGTAGCAACACAAGGTTGCTTGGCGAGGAAGCTTTAGCAGCATTTAAACAATTAAATATTGATGAAAATATAAGATTCTCTATATATTCTTTACAGGAATAAAACTTTGCTAGACATATCTATGGTATAGATATGGTTTATCTATTCGATATTTATTGCTATAGCCATAACAATTGTAAATAGCTAACATTTATCTATATGGTTATCAGAGCCTATATCTATATAGATCATCTAGCGTATTTATATTGATGAGACATCGCTTTAATATATCTATGTTACCTACATCAATTGTTTTGATAGGAGCTTTAAATAAATTTAAAAGTTTTTGTAAGCTTAATATACCATGTATTATTCCAAACTCTATTATATCTAAAACAGGTTTTCTGTATATTGATAAAAGAGGTTCTAAATAGCTGTTATATTGAGGTATACATGCAATGCTTGACTCATCTCTACAATGGTTTAGGATAACATCTATACATTTACAGTCTATATAAGGCATGTCTCCTCCTATAATAAAAACCTCTCTAAACATCTTTAAAGCTATGTATATAGCACCTAGTGGACCTATTTGATAAGGGTCTTGTATCACATCTATGTACTCAACAATGCTATTTATATGCATTTGTGATGAAATAGCTATAACTTTTAATACATTTTTACACTTCATTATAGAATCTATTACATGTTTGATCAATGGTTTTCCTTTTATTGGATAGAATAGCTTGTCACCACCTAAGAATCTTGTTGATGAACCTCCAGCTAGTATAGCTACAACAATCATGGTACCCCACTTTAAAATGTTATTAAGCCTTTAACATCTGTTATATATTCCATGTGTATAAACTATGTTGAATGTCTTTAAAGTATTTTGCCCTATTTGTCAAAGGATATTTGAATTAAGAACAGATTTAAAGCTGTGTCCATTTTGTGGAGCTCCTCTATTCATACATTATGAAGTAAGTTCTACTGAGTTTCGAAAATGTATTGAAAGTTCAAAATATAATTATGATCTTGGTATTTGGAGTTTTAAATGTCTTCTCCCGGTAAAGCGTTGTGGAAAGAGTCTTGGAGAAGGATGGACTCGTGTAATAGATGTTGAGAATATTGGTAGATTATATAATGTTAGAATAGCATTAAAGAATGAATCTTTAAATCCAACAGGAACGTTTATTGATCGAGGTGCAGCTGTAGATGTATGTTATGCATTTGAAAATGGATATTCCTCAATCACAACAGCATCGCTTGGCGACTTCTCAATATCTATAGCTACATATGCTTTACATTACAATATAAAAACATTGCATTTTATCCCTAAAGATATAGAGATTTGGAAACTCTATAGGCTTATTCTTTTGAATTCAGATGTAAAGTATGTTGATAGCTATAAAGAAGCAGTAGAAAGGGCTTTAAAGAGATGCTTAAGAGGAAAATGCTATACATCGCTAACATCATCACCAATGATAATAGATGGTTATAGAACCTTAGTATTTGAATTAATAGAATATTTCAGAAAAGGCTTTAATTGGATAGCTATACCTGTTGGTGAAGGTGTGTTTGCATCAGCTATTTTTAAAGGCATTAATGAATTGAGTGAATATATGGGTTTAGATATGCCGAAGATACTTGCTGTAAGAATAAAAGATTTTGAACCCAAAGAACTTAAAACATCGTATAGCTTACCTTCGTTGTTTTCAGAACTAGAGGTTAGTGGAAGCAATACATTGGAAATAATTAAAAAATTCATTGAGATAAGCAATGGTTTTATTATTAATGTTGATGAAAGCACCATTCTAAGAATTGCAAATGAATTAGCGAGAAGAGAAGGGCTTGTTATAGATCCTATAGGAATAGCAAGCCTTGCAGGAGTAATTGAGGCAAGAAACAACAACTTAATAGATGCAAACGATAAAGTTATAGCTGTTGTTAGTGGAAGCCCATCTAAAGATCCATATATACTATATAAAATTATTGAAGTTGAAAATAACTTATTACAAAATATAGGTTGCATATCAAACGAGGTTAAGATTAGTGCAATTCAAAGAGAGATTATGAGGATACTTTATGAAAGAAAAGTATTACATATGTATGGCATTTGGAAAGAGCTTAACAGAAGAGGGTATAGAATAACGCTTCAAACAGTATATCATCATATTAAGCAATTAAAAAATAAGGATTTAATCGAGATATCTAGAAACAGTAATGAAAGAACACTGTATACATTAACTGAGACAGGGTTTCTTTATCTATCAAAATTAAGCAGTTAATTAATTTTATAAAGACCTTATTAAATATATGGACAAAATAGACATAGAGGTTAAATTCATGATATTGTAAGTTAAGAGAAATTTATTATATGTATTTTTTAACTTTCTTAGACAAATATCCATTAACAATTATGGTAGTATTTATATACTTGTCTATAAAGTATGTAAGTGATATAGTGAGAGTTTAATGATGAATCCTCAAGAAGTTATAAAGGCCATTAAAGATAATAATATTAGATGGGTGGATCTCCAATTTACAGATTTAATAGGATATTTAAGACATATGACAATATCAAGTAGAGTTATATCTATGGAGAATATTAATGATATGTTAGGAAAACTTGATGGGAGCAGCATCAAGGGGTTTACAGATATTGAAGAAAGCGACCTTGTTTTAAAGCCTGTTTTAGATACGTTTAACTTAATACCTTGGGAAAATGGATTAGGTAGAATGATTTGCGGAATATTTATTGGTAATTCAAGGTTTCTAAAGGATCCTAGATACGCAACTGAAAGGCTAGATTCATATTTAATGGAGCAAAACTTAAAATTGTTTATCTCAGCTGAGCTAGAGTTTTTTATATTTGATAATGTTAAGGTTTCTATAGATACGTGGAGGCAGAGTTTTGAGATTTATAGTAGTGAGGCGCCATGGAATGGCACAGCATTTGTCAATAAATACAAAGATGGCTATTATAGTATCTATCCAAAGGATAAATTCCAAGAACTTAAAATAGAGATAGGAGATATACTTACAAAATTCTTTAATATAGATGTTGAAGTTGTTCACCATGAGGTAGCAGCGGCATCTCAACATGAAATAAACTTTAGAGGAGGCACCTCTACATTTACCGCAGATTCGATTCAAACCATTAAATTTGTTGCAAAGTCTATAGCTTTTAGAAAAGGCTTTATTGCAACTTTTATGCCAAAGCCTTTATATGGAGATAATGGAAGTGGAATGCATGTACATGTAAGTATTTGGAGAGATAATGAAAATATATTTTATGATCCAGATGATAGCTACGCAGGTTTAAGTCAATATGGCAGATATTTTATAGGGGGTTTAATAGAACATGGAAGAGCATTATCAGCCATTGTTAGTCCTACTGTAAATAGCTATAAAAGGCTTGTCCCTGGATATGAAGCCCCTATATATTTGGTATGGGGTAAAGGGAATAGAAGTGCCGCTATAAGAATACCAGGGTATAAGAGAAATGGTGCATCGATAAGAATTGAATATAGACCTCCAGACCCTAGTGCAAATCCATATCTAGCTCTTACAGCAATAATTCTTGCAGGTTTAGATGGCGTTAAAAAGAAGATAGATCCTGGCGATCCAATTGATGAGAATGTATATAAATTCTCTAGACAAAAAAGAAAAGAACTAAAAATAAAGGAGCTTCCAAGAACACTTGATGAAGCCTTAGACGAGCTTGAATCTGATAATGAATGGTTAAAGCCTATATTACCTCAAGAACTTATAGAAAGCTATATAGAGGTAAAGAGAGAAGAAGCTAAGAAGATTCTAGCATACCCCACTCCAATAGAGCTCTACCACTATATAGACATCTAGTATTTAGCTATTCAAATATGTAACAAATTATTTAATTCTTTCTTTTCTTATAGAAGTAAAATTTATATAAGAAATGCATTTTATTGTTGAATAATCCATAGATTTTCATATTGGTGTCAAAGGGTTTTGACAACAATTAATATAAATCTTAATAAAACTAGAAGCTTTTTGGATAGCAAGACATTTTCTAATATTTTCATCTATTGTTGAATAAACTTTGACATGAATTCTGTATGTATATCGCCTTTAATAAATTCCTCTGATGTAAGTATTTTTATTAAGAGTGGTATAGATGTTTTTATACCTTCTATTCTAAATCTGTTTAAAGCATGAACAAGCCTTTCTCTAGCTTCTTCACGTGTTGTGCCTATAGCTATAACCTTTGCAATCATTGGATCGTAGAATGGAGGTATATATACACCGGGTGCTAAAGCATGATCTATTCTAATATTGTTTAGCTTTGGAAATTCAATCCATGTTATGGTACCAGGTAATGGAATTAATTTATCTGGATCCTCTGCATATATTCTAGCTTCAATGGCATGACCATTGAATTCATATATGTTGTTCTTTATTTCAAGTTCTTTACCTTCTGCAATTTTTATTTGATGTTCAACAATATCTATACCTGTTATCATTTCTGTAACTGGGTGCTCTACTTGTATTCTTTTATTTACCTCAATTAAATAGAATCTGCCTTGATCATCTCTTATAAATTCTATTGTACCTGCATTAACATAGCCAACACTCTTCATAAACTTTATTGCTAATTTATAGATGTATTCTCTTTCACTCTTAGAAACTATAGGGGAAGGTGCTTCCTCTATAACCTTTTGGTATCTTCTTTGAATACTACATTCTCTTTCACTTAATGCAACAACATTACCGTATTTATCTGCTAATATCTGCACCTCTATGTGTCTTGCTCTAGGTATAAATTTCTCTATGTATAGCTTTTCAGATCCAAAAGCAGTTTTAACCTCTTCCCTAGCAACATCAAATACTTTTTCAAGCTCTTCAGAATTTTTTATAATCCTTATACCTCTTCCACCACCACCTCTATCAGCTTTTAAAAGTATTGGATAGCCTATCTCCTCAGCAACTCTCTTAAGCTCTTCAATTGATGGTGGCTTCATTGTACCTGGAACAACAGGAACATCTATACTATTAGCCAATTCTCTTGTTCTTGATTTAGACTCTAACATCTCTATGATATACCCAGGTGGCCCAATCCATATACAGCCTATATTCTCAACAGCTTTAGCAAATTTAGCATTTTCAGAAAGAAATCCATAGCCTGGGTGAACAGCATCAGCACCACTTCTCTTAACAATTTCAATAATTTTATCTATATCTAGATAAGAATAGGGGTTAGATCCTAAGGAATAAGCTTCATCAGCTAATCCAACATGTACACCATTGCTATCTATAGATGTATATATAGCAACAGTTTTTATCCCCAATCTTCTACATGTTTTTATAATTCTAACTGCTATTTCCCCTCTATTAGCAATCAATATTTTTCTAATTTTATCAACCAAGATACTTAACCTAATACAATATTATTTTAATATTTATGATATATGCTAGGGCTATATATCTGTTTAGAAAAACATCTAGATAATTATGAAAAATATTGTAAGCAAACACTTTTATAGATCTACTCTATGAAAAATAAATGTGATCTAAATGGCTAAAGAAATCAGGATAAAGATGGTAAAGATTGTTATTGAAAGCAATGGATATACAGCTATTGATATAACAAGTTATGTGAACAACGCTGTAAAAAGCCAAGGGCTTTATAATGGATTTGTACATGTGTTTACATCTGAAAAGAAATGTAGTGTAACGTTAATCGAATATGAACCAGAGCTTTTATCGGATCTAGAAGAATTTTTAAAGAAAATTGGATGTATTGATATAGGTTTATGCGATGCTATAGTAGGGAAAAGTGTCATAGTCCCCATAGTCAATAGCACATTATTTCTTGGTCAATTTAAAAGGATAGTATTTATAGATACATCCAATGTGGCAGGGGAAAAAGGTTTGGTGTTGACAATTGAAGGCATATTTAAAGAGCATTAATATAATAACATTTGGTCCTATGGAGCTATATCCAATGCGAAAAATAATTGAGGATACAATAGCTGAAAGTGGAGTAGAAATTGGAAGTATATTAGTATCTGCTGAGGGAGCCACACCTGCACTTTTAATACTTGAAAAAGGACTTGAGAAAAGTATTATAAAACTACTTGAAATGTTTGTGCCATATACCATATGGCGACATGGAAATGCATATGCACATCTAATATCAACAATATTATCAACGTCTTTAATTATACCTATTAAAGATAGCAAGATTGTATTAGATAGAGATTATGAAATATATCTACTTGAGACAAGAGCTGTATATAATCATAGAAGAAAAGTTTTGATTTATATTCATGGAAACTAGATATATAGGTATGGTTTATATCTAAAAGCTCTAACATATTAAT
>Ga0185307_1000140_pt1 | contig 49855 bp, 59 predicted proteins | sample LHCtaG_FD_128010 | JGI IMG/M metagenome (GOLD analysis project Ga0185307, IMG submission 128010) | Hot spring microbial communities from Little Hot Creek, USA to study Microbial Dark Matter (Phase II) - LHC4sed_matched (SPADES... | ecosystem: Environmental > Aquatic > Thermal springs > Hot... | reverse complement strand
AATAGATTATGGGAAGAGATTAAAGGAATAAAAGAAGATATTAAAATGCTTCATGAAGGACAAAATAAACTATGGGAAGAAGTTAAATACTTAAGAGAAAATCAAGAAAAAATTTGGAGAGAAGTAAGGGGATTAAAAATTGGATTAGATGCATTAGGTAAAGCTGTTGGTAGAACTCTTGAAGATTATACAATATCTTACATAGGTTTGCTTCTTGAAGAAAAAGGATATCAAAAAGAGAAAATAAATTTAAGAAAAGAAACGATTATTTATAATAAAGAAAAAATAGAAATAAACATATTTAATGAAGAACCATTAGTGGTAGGCGAAGTAAAAACATACATTGAAAATATAGAAGATGCAAAAAATTATATTGAAAAATTAATTGAAAAAATTAAAATCGTGGAAAAAGTATATAATAAAAAAGTTGAATTATCTATATTTTCAATTGCTAATGTTCCTCAAAATGTTTTGAATATTTTAAAAGAACTTACTGAAAAATATAAAATAAGATTCATATATGGTAAAGAATTAAAAGAAGAATTGTTAATATAGTTCTTCATGTCCTAAGCTTTTTATAAGTAATTGAATGAAATAATAGTTTTTATTAAATTCATTGATTATTTTTCTTTTTTAATATTTATTGGAAAATTAAAATTTATTAATTAGATCAAAATAAAAAGTAATTAAAAAGAGGTGTAGAAAATGGTTTTTAAAATTGCAATAAATGGATTTGGAAGAATAGGGAGGCTTTTCTTTAGAGCAGCTTTAGAAAATAAAGAATTTAATGAAAAATTTGATGTAATAAGTATAAATGATATAACTGATGCAAAAACTCTTGCATACCTTTTAAAATATGATTCTATCCATAGGAAAATTAATGCGAATGTTTCATATAAAGAAAATAAACTAATAGTTAATGATAAAGAAATAAATGTTACTGCAATTAAAGATCCAGCTGATCTTCCATGGAAAGATTTAGATATAGATATTGTTTTAGAATCTACTGGATTATTTACTGATAGAGAAAATGCATCAAAACATTTAAATGCTGGTGCAAAAAAAGTTATTATTTCAGCACCTGCTAAAAATCCAGATGTAACAATTGTTTTAGGAGTTAATGAAGAAATATACGATCCAAAAAAGCATAATATGATTTCCATGGCTTCATGTACTACAAATTGTTTAGCTCCAATGGTTAAAGTACTTCATAAAAATTTTGGTGTGAAAAGAGGATTAATGACTACAACTCATGCTTATACAAATGATCAAAGAGTGCTTGATTTGCCACATAAAGATTTAAGGAGAGCAAGAGCAGCTGCATTATCGATTATTCCAACAACTACAGGTGCAGCAAGAGCAATAGGAGAAGTAATACCTGAATTAAAAGGGAAGCTTGATGGGATTGCTTTAAGAGTTCCAGTAGCAAATGGTTCAATAACAGACCTTACTGTTGAACTTGAAAAAGAAACAACTGCAGAAGAAATAAATAAAGCATTTAAAGAAGCTTCTGAAACTTATTTAAAAGGAATACTTGAATATTGTGATGAACCAATAGTTTCTGCAGATATATTAGGCAATCCACATTCAGCAATATTTGATGCTTTAAGCACAAATGTTATAGGCGGAAAAGGAAATTTTGCAAAAGTTTTAGCATGGTATGATAATGAATGGGGCTTCTCGAATAGATTAGTTGAACTTATGAACCTTATAGCAAGAAAAGGTCTTTAATTCTAAATTCTTTATTTCTTTATTTTTTAAAACTGAATATACATATTCAAAAATAAATATCCTTTTTAGTGAAATTTCTCATTTTTTAAAAATTATGAATAAAATACGGGCCCGGCGGGATTTGAACCCGCGACTTGCGGCTCCGAAGGCCGCTGCCCTATCCATTCTAGGCCACGGGCCCATTTATTCATAAAGTATTTTATAAAATATAGCTATTATAAAACCTGAAATAAAACCTCCTATATGAGCCCAATAAGCTACACCACTTGTAATACCTATTATTCCATATAAAAATTGAAGTATAAACCAAAATCCTATAAAGAAAATAGCAGGTATCCTAGCAATTCTAATAAAATAATAACTTGGAACAATGCTAATAATTCTAGCTCTTGGAAAAAGAACTATATATGCTCCTAATATTCCTGAAATAGCTCCAGATGCACCTATTGCAGGAATTAAAAGATCTATACTTTCAGAAATATATGCAATAAAAGTATGAGTTAAACTACCTGCTATTCCAAATATAAAATATAAAATTAAAAATTTTAAATGACCAAATTTATCTTCAACATTATCTCCAAAAACAAATAAATATAGCATATTTCCAAATATATGAAGAATATTACCATGAAGAAATATAGAAGTTATTAATGTATAAAGTTTTTCTCCATTTAAAATAAAAATTGGAATTTCTCCATAATTATATATAATTTCTTCATTCATATTATTTTTATATTGCCAAATAAAAACTAAAACTGTGATAATTATTATTATCCATGTTATAAAAGGTTTAGTTCTTGTTGGATTTTCATCATGAAGAGGAAACATTAATGCATTAAAAAATATATTTATGAAGTTTAAAAAGTTTTCTATTTATAAATAAAATTTATAAGAAACTTAAAGCATTAAAAAAATATGTTAAAGGATAGAAAATATAAAACTTTGGATGATTTTGATTTTAAAAATAAAACTGTAATTCTAAGAATAGATATAAATTCTCCAATAGATGAGAAAACTGGAGAAATACTTGATGAAAGTAGATTTATTGAACATTCTATTACAGTAAATGAATTATTAGAAAAAGGAGCAAAATTAGTAATTCTAGCACATCAAGGTAGAAAAGGGGATAAGGATTTTACAACATTTGAAAAACATTCAAAAATATTAAGCAAATATATTAAAGGAAAATTAAAATACATTCCAGATATAATTGGAGAAAAAGCTTTAGAAGAAATAAAAAATTTGAAAAGTGGAGAAGCACTTTTACTTGAAAATATTAGAATGATAGATGAAGAAACAAAAGAAAAAAGTCCTGAAGAGCATGCAAAAGGGGAAATAGTTTCAAAACTTGCTCCTTTAGCAGAAATATATGTGAATGATGCATTTGCTGCAGCTCATAGAGCTCACGCTTCTACTGTAGGCTTCATTCCAGTTCTTCCAACAGCAATAGGAAGGATTATGGAGCGTGAATTAAAAGCATTAGAGAAAATAGTTGATAATCCTGAAAAGCCTTGTATATACATTGTAGGAGGAGCCAAACCTAAAGAAAGCTTTAATGTTATAGAGTATGTATTAAAAAAAGATATAGCAGATTTAGTTTTAACAGGTGGAATGATTGCTCAAGTTTTCTTAAAAGTTTCAAATATTAATTTAGGAAATGAAAATGAGAAAATAATTGAAAAATTAGGTTTTAAACCTCTTATGCCTAAAGCAGAAGAAATAATAAATAAGTATAAAGATAAAATTGTAACACCGATTGATTTTGGTATAGAAGTCAATGGAAAAAGAGAAAGCATAATGATACATGAATTTCCAACAAATTACATAATAAAAGATATAGGAAAATATACAATTCAATTATATAGCTATATTGTATATTTAGCAAAAGCAATTGTTATGAATGGTCCATTAGGAGTTTTTGAAGAAAAAGATTTTTCATATGGAACATTTGAAATTTTCAAAGCAGTAGGAAAATCTAAAGCATTTAGTGTATTAGGTGGTGGGCATACAATAGCAGCTTTAAAGAAAAGTGGTTTAGAAAAGAATTTTTCATATATAAGCACAGCTGGAGGGGCTCTTATATCTTATATTTCTGGAGAGAAAATGCCTGTTATTGATGCATTAAAGAGATATTCTTAAAAAAATTTTTATAAGCTTATTAATATATTTTAAATGAAATTTATGAGTGAAAAAATTATAAAAATAATAGAAATTGAGAAAATAGAAGATAAATCTCCAATAATCTTAGAAGGCTTTCCAGACGTTGGTTTAGTTGGTACAATTTCGCTTTCTTATATAATTCAAAATCTTAATTTTAAAGAAATAGGATATATAGATTCTGATTATTTTCCACCAATAGTATCTATTAGTAAAGAAGGTTTAAAAGAACTTATTAGAATCTATAATAAAGATAATATAATTGCTATTTTCTCTGAAATGCCAATACCTACTCGCCTTTTAAGACCATTAGCTAGAAGTATAGTAGAATGGGCTAAAGAGAAAAATACTAAATTATTTATTTCTCTTGGAGGAATACCTGAACCTAGAAGAATAGATATAGATAAACCTAAAATATTCTTAGTTGCTAATAATCCAAATATTTTTAAGAAAATAGATATTAATGAAGCAGAAATATTAGAAGAAGGATACATAGTAGGATTAAAAGCTTTACTATTAAAAGAAACAAAGAAGAAAGGTATTGATATGATTTCAGTATTAGCACAATCACATTATAATTATCCAGATCCTGGAGCAGCAGTTGAAGTAACATCATTCATAAGTGGCCTTCTTAAATTTAAAATAGATTTAAAACCTTTAATAGAAAGTGCAGAAGAAGTAAGAATTAAAATGAAAGACCTTATGAAAAGGACTGAAACTACTTTAACTTCTCAACAAAAAAGTAGAGAATTAGAATTGCCTCCAGTATATTTATAAAAAAGGAGGTTGAAAAATGTCTTTTAGAAGAATCTATAATTTAATTAGAAGAATTGAAGAAGAAATGGAAGAAGCCAGAGAAGAAATTATTAGGAGAATGAAAGAATTTGAAATAAGAACTGGTTGCATCTCTCCTTTATACAATGTTTCTGAGACAATGAATGAAATAATAGTATCTGTAGATTTACCTGGATCAAGAAAAGAAGATATAAATGTTACTGTTTTTGAAGATAGGATAATCGTTAAAGCTAAATGTTTTAAATCTTATCGAATAGCTAAGCTTGTTGGTGAAAAGCGTGAAGGAGAATATTTATTAGAATTAGTTCTTCCATCACCAGTAGATCCAGATAATGCTTCAGCTAAATATAAGAATGGTGTATTAGAAGTAAGAATTTTAAAAGCTGGAAAAGGGAAAACTATAAAAGTGGAATAGAAAATAGTTGTGCTTAAAAATTTTTCTTAAAAAATATAATGAATGTCTTATGCATTAAAAATATTAGCAATTACAATAGCATTTTTTCTAGTATTAGAAATTATTATATATGAATTTAAAATGATTTTAAATATAGATAAAGAAGAATATTTTAATGCACCAAATCCATTAGAGTGGTTAAAAAATTCTACTATTTCTAATGAAATTTTATTTATTAATTCTTCAAAAATAGGAAATATTACAACTATTACTTCGAATAAAAAGAATTAAAATTTTTTAAATTTTTTAAAAAATTGTTTAATTTTTGCAGTATCATAGATTATTGTTAATTTAACAATTTTTCCATTTTTATTAAATTGAAAAATATCTACACATTCAAAAGAAGTTGAAGTTCCATCTTTCAAAACCCAATCATAACGAAAGTGCCCTGCTGCAATTAATGGATTTTTACTTTTGAAAATATTCATTAAAGTAATTTTTGATTTTGAAGTATCTTTAAATAATTCCTTATAAAAATCTTTAGCTTTAATTTTCCCATATAAAGGAGAATTGATAATTGCTTTTGGAGAAAATAATTTGATTATATTTTCATAATTTCCGATTTCTAATTCTCTTAAATATTCTTTTATTGTTTTTTCAATTTGCATATTAACATAATTATACGATTATATAATTATATAAATGTTTTTAATAAGTAAGATTAAAAATTTATTAATAAAAAATAAAAGTAAAATCGATACTATTTTTATCCTTCCAATAAGTCTTTACTTAAAATATATACGTTCTTCACAACTTTCTTTATAAGGTCTTATATGATTATAATTCCTTTCAAAAACTAATCGTGAATTCATTTTGTGTAACACATATTTACAAACAGGTTCTGAAATTATCTTGCAAACATCTTTAGTATTAAGATTAAAAAATAAAGAAAGCTTAAGAATTGGACATGGATTTTTGCAACGAGTTACAAGTTCAATTTCATTAATTTTTACAATTTCTATATATTTTTTATCTATTCTTAAAAAATCAATATAAAAAAGCTTAAAAACATCTTTCATTGAATCAACTTTTCTTAAATTAATTGTCCATAAAAATCCATAAAAATAAAAAATAGCTTTTGCTAAAATTAAACAAGTTTTATTTATAATTGTTAAGATAGCATTCAATATTTTCATGGAAATTCACATAAATTATCTTATTTTATTAATTTTAAAATTGATTTATTTATTATTATTTAATTTAGAATTTAAACAATAGATTCAATAAAGTCTCTATTTTTTAGTTTTTAATAGTACTATTGCTACAATTATTCCAAGAATTGCTAAAATCATTACGTATGGGAATACTTTCACATATGCTCCAAAGATATCTTTAGCTTGTCCAGCAAGTATATTACCAAATATTGCCCCTATGCCATATGCTGTATAAACAATTCCATAATTACGAGCATAATCTTTCATTCCAAAGAGAATTGCAGTTGCAGCTGGAGCTATCGCAAGCCAACCACCAAGATTTAACCAAAAAATTGCAAAACCAATAATATATGCAATAATTGATGAAGGATTTATAAAGACTATTAATGAAGCAATAAAAATTAATACAAATGTTAAAATTGCAGCTTTCATAGGATTAAATTTGTCAGTAATCCATCCAAATAAAGGCCTTCCAAAACCATTACAAATTGAAAATGGAATTATTAAAAATGTTAAAATTGCAGATATTTCTTCTTCATTTATTCCAGCATTTTCTGCTATTTCTAAACCAATAAGCTTTGAAATACCTATTGCCATTAATCCTGCAAGAGTTCCAATCATATATGTTATCCATAAACCATAAAAGTTCTTTGTCCTTATCATTTCTTCTCTTGTAAATTCGATTGATGTTTTTTCTTTTATTTCGATAGATTCTAAACTTTTTGTTTTCCAATTATTTGATGGAAATCTAAGAAAAGAACCAAAAATAAAAAGAATTATAAAAAATAAAATTCCTAAAATCCTAAGAGCTATTTGAATACCAAAAAAGGCAGTGAGATAGTCTATTAATGGTCCTATTATTGCTGCAGAAAAGCCAAAACCAATAATAGTTAAGCCAACTGCTAAGCCTCTTTTATCTGGAAACCATTTTCCAGATGTAACAATAGGACAATTATATGCAACTCCAACTCCTAAACCACCAATTAAGCCATATAGAAAAACCAAACTTAATGAAGAATTAGCAAAAGAAGCTAAAAACCAACCAAGGCCAACAAAAATAGCTCCAAGCCATGTTATTTTCCTTGGACCATATTTCTCAATATATTTTCCCATTATAGGCATTGTAAAAGAAAAAATAAATAGAAGAACAATAAATGGTAATTGTATTTCGGTTGCCGTAATATTTAACCCATATACATCTTTGAGGAATTTCATTAAATGCACTGCTACAATACTATATGCATATATTGCTCCAAGACAAAGATTTATAATAAAGCCGGAAATTACAAATAACCATCTATTTCTCTCTAATTCCATTCTCATTTCGCCATTATTATGAAAATATCCATTATGGTATAATTAAAGAATTAAAAAAATTATTTAGAAAACAATATATTCCTACTTATTAACTATTTCTTAATTTCTTTTTTAATTTCCTTAAATTTCTTTAAATAAAATTTCTTATTTTTATAGATTTTTGCTTTCTCTTTTTCTTGCTTTAACAATTTTTTAGCACGTTCTAAAATCTCTCTCATTTTATCTGGTGGAAATTTTACAACTCCATTTATATCCATATGTACCATATCTCCCGGCTTTACATTCATACCTCCTACTGTTACAGGAACCCCAACATCTTTAATGATAAAATCTCCATGTGCGGCTGTTACACCTGTTGCAAAATATTGAACTTTTAATTTTCTAATCGCTTCTATATCTCTAATTGGACCATTTGTTACAACTCCCACAACTCCTAAAGTTTTATACTGTGTAGTCATCATCTCACCAAAAAGGCCTACTCTATTTGCTAATTCGGGTGGGAATTGTTGCTCAGCTACAAGAATAACTGGTTTTTTAGTACTATATATATGTTCTAAAAGAGTAAATTTATCTATTTCAATATTTTCCCCTTTTTTCTCACAAAAAACAACTGTTGCTACATATCCAACTCTTGAACCTAATTCAGGGAACATGCATTTTATTGTAGCATCCGTATACCATTGCCCATACCATGGATCATAAAGTTTAAGACATAGTTCAGATTTAGGATAAGTAGCTACAATATTACTTATTGTTGGAGTATCTATCTTTTCTAATTCTTTAATAATTCTATATTCTGAAATTCTTGCCATATCTTTTACTCACCAATTTTATTTTTAATTATTAATTATTTTTCTAATATTTTAATCTTAATTTTTTATCCTTCAATTTAAAAAACATTGAAGTTAAGTTTATAAAAATTGATTTTTTTAAAATAATGTAAAAAGCTCTTTATTTTTCTTATTTTCTTTCAACTTATATTCCCATCCTGCATATTCGAAATTTCTTAAAATTTCATTTAATAAAAATTAGTATTTTATAATTTGCTTAATTAATTTTTCAATATTATTTCTCTTTTTCTCTTCTCTTAATTCGCTACTATCAATTCTTAAAACATTAAATCCAATCCTTCTAAACCATTTATCTCTTCTTTCATCTTTAATTTTTGCTTGTTTAAAGAAACTATGCCAAATACTTCCATTTATCTCAATTATTAAATGCCATTTTGGTAAAAAGAAATCAACCCAAAAATATCCTCTTTTTTTATCATTTCTAAATCTATAATTATGAAAGAAATCTCTATCTTTTTCTAAACCAAGTTTAAATAAAATTTCTTCTAAAATTTTCTCTTCTCGAGTATATTTCCCAGCTTTAACATATCTTTTCATTACATCCTTTACAAAGTTACTAAATACCCTTGATTTATTCATCTAATTTTCATATTTAAAATTAGTAAATTTAAACTTTAAATATCTTATTTTTAATCAGGAAGTATATGGATTCCTAAAAAAATTCCAATGTATCCACATATACAAAATTGAATTAATAATGTAAACCAACATATTGGAATAAAAAATATTGATCTTGTATGAAAACAACCACATACAAGCGCTAATAAATCAATAGGAAAACCAGGAATAATACTAAATAATACACATAATTTATAACCATTTTTATTCCAACTTTTAACATATTCATTAAATAATTCTTCCCCTATCTTCTTTTTAACATAACGTTCTCCAAAAAACCAAGCAGGAATATAGCTTGTTAATACACCTAATGTATATCCTGTAGCAGATATTAAAGCTAATGTTAAAATATCTAAGCCAAAACCTGCTGCTGTAGCTACAATTATTGGACTTCCAAATGGAATTATACTTCCAGCTATTATTGTTAAAATAAAAATACCAAAATAACCATAACTTTGAATTATTATTTTTACTTGTTTTAAAAATTCTGGATTTTCTCCACTTAACCATGAAGCTATAGCTATAACTATTAATGCTATAATTATTCCTATTATTATGAAAGTTTTTGCTTTTAAAATCAAATTTCTTTCCATATCAATTTTTCATTTAGTTTATTCCTTTAAAAAACTTTAAAAATATTAAATTATGGTTCTTGTGATTTATTGAATTTTGAATATTTTTTAAAAGAAAAGTATATATTTACTAAATAATGAGAAAATAAAATACTCTAGAAGTGAGAAAAATGAAGGAAATTCTAGAAATTGCTCTTGAATTAATTGAAGCTACTAAAGCTCATGAATATTATCGTGATATTGAATGTATAAATCTTATAGCAAGTGAAGGAATTAAATCTCCAGCCGTTAAAGAAATGCTTAGACTTTCTATGGATCTTGAAAGTAGATATGCTGAAGGAGAGAATGATCTTGAAGGACATGTTAAAGTAAGATATTATCAAGGTCAGAAATATATAACAAAAATTGAAAATTGTACAGTAGATTTAATTAAAAATTTATTTAAATGTGATTGGGCTGATGTACGTTTAGTTTCAGGAACTCATGCAAATTTAGCAACTTTCAAAGGGCTTTCTTTAGCAACAGAAAATAAGAAAATGATTGCACCACCACTTAGTTGCGGTGCTCATATATCTCATGATTATACTGGTTTAGCAGGTAGAGTTTTAGGATTAGAAGTAATAGATCATGCTTATGATATAAATGAAATGAATATAGATGTAGATAAATCTATTGAAATAATAAAAGCAGTTAAACCTGGAATAGTTACTCTTGGTGGAAGCTTATTCCTTTTTCCACATCCAATTGAAGAATTGCGAAGTGTTGCAGAAAAAGTAGGTGCATATATAGTTTATGATGCAGCTCATGTTTTAGGATTAATTGCTGGAGGAGTATTTCAAGATCCACTTAAAGAAGGAGCAGATTTCGTAACATCTTCAACTCATAAAACTTTTCCAGGCCCTCAAGGAGGTCTTATAATTGCAAATTCTAAAAATGAAAGAATGAAAAATGCTATAAAATGGGTTCAATATGCAATATTTCCATTAAGTACTTCTAATACGCATTTAGCTAGATTGCCTGCTTTAGGAATTGCAGCTCTTGAATTAAAAATTTTTGGTAAAGAATTAGCTAAGCAAACTGTAAAAAATGCTCAAACAGCTGGACAATACTTATATGAAAAAGGGATTAAAGTTCTTGGTGAGAGAAAAGGTTTTACAATGTCTCATCAAATAGCTATAGATGTTAGAGAATATGGTGGTGGTAAGAAGATTGCTCAAGATTTAGAAGAAGCTAATATAATTGTAAATAAGAATTTATTGCCATATGATAATCAAAATAATCGAGATAATCCATCTGGTATTAGAATTGGATTTCAAGATGTAACACGTAGAGGATTTAAAGAAAGTGATATTAAGTATCTTTGTGATTTAATATTAAGTATTATAAAAGGTAAACGTAAACCTAAAGAAGTTAAAGAAGAAGTAATAGATTTTAAGAAACAATTTAATAAAATAGAATATGGATTTAATAGTATTGAAGAAGCTATAAAATATTTAAATAAAAATCTTTAGAAAATATTCTTTCCATTTTATTCTTCTAAAATAAGAGGAACATGATATTCTCCACCATCAATTGTATGAATTGTTATATCTATCTTTTGTCCAGCAGATAATGCGGATATTGGAATAACTATCTTTATTGCTCCATTTTCTCCAGGTTTTATTGGTAAAAATGTTTCTTCATTTAAAGGATCTAAGTCGCGATTTGTTTCTTCATTACTTAAAGATACGATTGTTCCAAGCGCAAAAATTTTAAATGGTTTTCCATTTATTTCTATATTACATATTCTTATAATTGTATTTCCAGTATTTTTAAAATTAATAAATATGTAAAAATCATTAAATTTCTTTTCACTCCATGCATTTAAAATTTCTATCTTCCTAACATTCATATACTTTTCAGTAATTCCAGATATCCAATAAACTACAGCAATCGTTATAACTAAACAAATTGAAACTAAAATTACTGTTACTACTATTTTGCTTATTCCTTTATTTTTATACATATTTTTTCCGCTTAAGATTATTTAAAATTAAAAGAATAATATCAAAATTAATTGTAATATTAAAAAACAAAATAATTATCATTAAATATAAGAATTTAATAGATTCTATCAAATATATTTCCTCTTTTTATTCTTAAAATATAATAGAAAAACAAAAATATATAAATTTACTATTTATTTCGGCTATAATTTAAGATTATAGAAAAGAAAGAATGAGCATTTAAAACTATTAAAAATTTTAACTTTTATAATCGAATATTTTAAATTTCTAGAATAAATATTCTTCTTTTTTTATCCTCTCTTTAAGCATTTCTTTTGTATATTTTTCTATTTCTTTTATATTCTTTAATTCAAAAGAAGAATTACATGCATCTTTAATAGCATTAATGTATTTTTCCATTATAGTAATTATTTTATCTTCTTTTAATTCATGAATTTTTATTTCTCCAATAAATTTAATTAATATGCGAGCTATTTCTAAATCTAATTTAACATCATATTTTTTATTTATTTTTCCTATTATTTCATTTAATTGTTTTATATCATTTATCACTTCAGGCATTATATCTGAAAAACTATCCAATTCTTCTTTTTCTTTAATATTCAAAATTCTCCATAAAGAATCATTGAATTGTTTCCATCTCATTCTTTTTTCAATATTTTCAATGAATTTTTGAGAACCTTTATAAATTGTATAATAATGCATAGCATTCCAAAGAGAATATATTGTTTTGCTTTTAATAATAATATCTTTAGGGGATACATCAATACTAGATATGAAAGAATTTTCTGAAGAAGGGACCATAGAAAATAGTGTGAAACTCTCCTTTTTAATAAAAAATTTAATTCCAACATTTTTTTCTAAAATAGATTTAACTTTTTTCAATAATGAAATAAAGTCTTCATTCATTTTAATAGGCAAACTAAATTCATATGCTTTTCTACATAAACTATCATCTGCACCCATTATTTCATTCCAAACATTAAACAATATAGATATATGCTTCTTTATGAGAGAGAATTTTTCATTGATCGATAAATTTCTTGAATCAAATTTTAATACAATAGAATCTCCTAAATAATCTGAAATTAAACTTATATCTACATTTTCTCTTTTTGAAAAATCTTCAATTATTTTTACAGTTTTTCCATGAATAAAATCTATTAGATTTTCATAAATTTTACTCTTTATTTCTTTAATAGCTTCATTTTTACTTTCTTCTTTAATTTCCATTAAAGCTATGTTTGAAATAATTTCTTTTTCATTAAAAAGAAGGTTTGATTCAATATATACAATATTTTCAAATGTTTCATATATTGAAAATATTGGTCCTCTTATAATTGGATAAATTTCCCATTTTCTATTTTTTGTATAACGAAAATTCTTCTCCCATGGAAAAGTAATATCGCTCATATATGCTACACATTTACTCCCTAATATATTTTCTAGCATTTTTTTAACGTCTAAAACAAGAATTTCATCTGCTTCTACTTTCAAATATCTCCTCTCCCTTTACATATCTAAAAACAAGTTCTGCTGCAATTGCTCTAGCTTTTCTAATAAATTTTGAAATAGTAATAGCAATAGAATACATCCAAGTTTCATCTGAATAATCTGAATAAATTAATCCATTATTTAAATCATTTATAATCCCAGGATTTGCATTAAATACTTCTTCAGAAATTCTAAAATAAAATCTTAAAATATTTTCAAACGTATCTTGATTAAAAACTTTAATGCAATTTTTTTCTCCTGCAATCATTTCATCATCTGTTAAATAATTATAGATAGAATCAATTATATGAAATCCAAATTTCTCAAATAAAGAATATAAATAGTCATTTGAACCAATTTTTGCAGCATCTATAATTTTTCCATTCTTCTCTATTGATACGTACCAACTCATGATAAGCACCATTATTGAAAATAAAAATTTCTATAATTAATTACAAAAAGTATTTATTACAAAGGAGTTTATAAACATAAATATAAAAAATCGATTTTAACTCTATATAATTTAATTATTTTCTCTATTTTTTATTAAAAATAATCGTTTTTCGAAGAAATTTTTATTTAAAAAAGATTTTTTAAAAAAAATATTATATATTAGTTAGTTTAATTAAATATTTAGGGAATTGATTAATCAATATAGTGCTATAAGTCGTGCAACTTCAACATTAATAATACTATCTTTATTAGTAACAACTCTCTTTATAACTCAAATATCTTTAAGCAAAGGGACTCTTATAATTTTTGCTGGAATAAATGAAATAGAATTAAAAAATACATGGATGAACAAAACAGCTTCAGGTGATTTCTATTTTAATTTGAAAGTTAGCAATATTGGAACAGTCAATATTTACATTAAGGATATTAAAATTAATGATAAATCTTATAAAGATTTTCATTCAAATACAACAGTATATATATATTATAGTAATAGAAAAATGGAAATTTTTAATAAAGAAAAACCTGAACTTCCATTAATAATTCCTGGAGATTATATTATAGTAGGAGTTAAAATGCCTTATAATCCTAAACTTGAAGGAGAAAAAATAAGTGTTGGAGTGCTTACTTCAAGAGGACAATATGATATAACTTTAACTCTTACATTTAAAGAATATACTTGAATTAAATTCTTACATTTCTTAATCTAATATGCGGTCCACCAATCCATACTGGACAACCTTGCATTGGATCTCCTTTTCCACAAATAGCAGCTGTGAATTTTAAATCTTTTCCAACAGCATCTATTGCTGAAAAAAGTCCGGGGGTAGTTATTTCTAAAGCTGGATTACGTATCATTTCTTTTAATTCTCCATTTTCAATTCTATAAGCAATCGAACCAACATATTTTTGATTAAAACGTCTATCATCAATATTCCATTCTTGATAAAACTTCATATATATTCCATTTTTAATATCTTCTATTAATTCTTCAAATGAATATTCTCCTGGTTTCATATATGTATTAGCCATTCTAACTATTGGTTCTTTATCATATGCTACAGCTCTTGAAGCTGCATTTGAATTTGTATTAAAAACTTTTGCTGTTTCTCTATTATGTAAAAATTCATTTATCACACCTTTATCTATTAAAACTCTTGGCCTAGCTTTCACTCCTTCATCATCATAAAGATAGAAACCATAACTATTTGGCAATGTTGGGTCATCAATTATTGTTACATATTCACTTCCAACTTTTAAGCCTATATCATTTGGTTTAAGATACGTTTCTCCAGCTTGAGCAGCTTCTCTTCCAAGTATTCTATCAGCTTCTTGTGGATGGCCAGAAGATTCATGACAAACTAATCCAACGATCTCAGGTCCAAGGACAATATCCATTATTCCTTTTGGTGCTTCTTTTGCTTCAAGCAAACCTTTTACTAAAATAGAAGCTTCTTCATTAAATGTTTCTATTAAATTCCATCTTTCAACAGCTTCCCATCCATTTGCTTCACCGACTTCTTTAAATCTTTGTAATACTCCTTTTTGTTGATGAAAAACTGTCAAGAATGCTTCGAGAAATACACGAGGAATATGACTAAAAATATTTGCTCCGTCGCTTGTTATAACATTTTTTATAGTATCCATTAAAATTAAATTTAAAAATCTTGATGGAAGTTTTGCTCCTTTAGTTTCGATAGTTTTAACCATATTATTATCTATTTCTTTTAAGAAAAGCATTCTATCTTCTGGATCTATCGATTCAAACTTTATTCTAGGTTTTAAAATTACTTTATCTTCAAAAACTTTTTCATCACTTAATAATATTGGATTTTTTATTTTTCTTGAAGCTGCTTTTGCAGAATTAATAGCATCTAAAACAGCTTTTCTTATATCTTTTTTTGTTAATTTATTTATTGAAGAAAAAGCTAATGCACCATTTACTATAACTCTTATAGCTATACCTTTCCTTATTTGTAATCCAGTTATTTCTGGGGCTCCATTTTTTAATAAGGATACTTCTTTTATATCTTCTTGATATCTTGCTTCTGCATAACTAGCACCTTTATCCCTTGCATATCTTATAGCATACTGAAGTAAATCTTCCATATTATTCACTCTTTTTATTCCAATTATTCAATTTTAATAATTTATTAAAAATTATAAAAATTTTTATTATATCTTTCCTTCTAAAAAGTCATTATCTTTTTTTAAAAAATCTCTCTTATTTTTTTAGGGATTTTAGAAGATTAAAAATTTTTTTAAAAATATTTTAAAAATTAATAAATTTCTATTTTTTCTTCTAAAAATTTTCCATTTTTATCTAATATGAATGATTTTACCTCTTTATCCTTAAGTGAAACAACTACATATGAACATTCAGGCCATGAAAAAGTTTCTTCATCAATTGATGAAAGGAAAGCTGACCAAAATGGATGGCTATGGTATATACCAACAAGTTCTAATTGAGATTTTTCTATATCTTGAAGTATTTCGTATTCTTCAATTGGATGAATTTGATATCTTCTAGGAGAATTAAAAGCATTCGTAGCTTCATATACTTTTTTTACTATTTTTGTATTTCCAATCCTTACTCCTCCAAGCATTCCACATGCTTCTATTGGATAAATTTCCTCACAATGTTTTAAAATTCTTTTATAATGTTCCTTGCTTATTAGTAATACCATAGCTTAAATATAAAAATGATATAAGATATTAATAAAATTTTAAGAATAAAATTAATAATAAGAATATTTTGCTTTACTATCTTCAAACATTTTAAGCAAAACTTGAGCTCTAAATAATAATATATTTGCTCTATCTCTATATTTTTTAATTTTTTTTCTTTTATCAATTGGTATAGAAGAATCATTAAGTAATATATCTAAAGTATTTGAAAGTTCAGATAATGTTTCATAAACTAATTCAAGCCTATTCTCATTTTTAATAGCTATTTCACAAAATTTTAAAGTTTCTTCAGCTTCTATTAATATTCTTTCAATATATTCTGATACGTCCATTTCCCTTCAACGCTTTTTACTCTAATTATTTTTATACATAATCCTTTATAAAATTATCTTTTAAAATTTTTAGAATAATATATAAAATATTTATAATTTTTAATTTTTAATAAAAACATAAATCTCTCTTTTTATATTTCGAATTTAAACTTCATTTTCTTTTTTTTAAGAATTTAAAGAATATAGAAAACTAGAAAATGTTATATATTTCTATCTAAAAAGTTTAAAAATGAATATTATGAATTATATTAAAAAAGAGAATTTTAAAATAGATCGTAAAATATGTGAAAATGAGCTTTGGAATATATTAGTTGAAACAGTTCATTCTTTAACAATGTATCCTCATCATAAAGCATATTTAATAGAAAAAATTTTACCTGAAAATCCATTAATTACTCCAAAGGAATTATCAAATCGCTTATCAATTCCTTTAGGTGAAGCGATAGTATTACTTTACGAACTTAGAATTACTGCTAAAGAACTTGAAGAAGAAATAAAGAAACCTCTTCCGGAAAATAAAAAATATTCAAAAGTAGCTTTAGGAGGAACTTTTAATGAAATACATTATGGTCATTTATCACTTTTATGGACTGCTTTTAAAAATGGAGAAAAAGTTTTAATAGGATTAACAAGTGATGAATTTGCTAAAAATTTTAAAAAATACTCAGTTAAACCATATTCTGAAAGACTTAAAAATTTAAAAGAAACATTAAAAAAATATAATTGGTTAGAAGCTTCTGAAATAGTTATTATAAATGATGCTTATGGCCCATCTATAATAGATCCTACTTTAGATGCAATTATAGTTAGCCCTTTTACAGCAGGAGTAGCAAATGAAATAAATAGGCTTAGAATTGAAAAATTACTTAAACCATTAGAAATAGAGATATGCCCATTAGTTTTAGCTGAAGATGGAAAACCAATTTCAAGCACAAGAATAATTTCTGGGGAAATAACATTTAATGGAAAAATTATAAAATAAAGAATTTATATTAAATTTAATCAGCAAGTCCAGTAAGAAGCATAATGAAAATAACAAGTAATGCAGCAATTATTGATTTATTCCTAGAAACTGAATAAATCCTATTTAATCCTAATGCTCCTAAAAAAGTAATCCAAACCCAAAGAATTTTTGGAAGATAGAAATATATAGCATTCAATATTTGAAACCATGGAGTAGAAATTAATTCTTCTCTATTCGATAATGGAAAATCAAAATATTGATATTGCATATCAAATTTACTCATATTTAAATTATTAAGAAAAATTTTTGAAGCATTAATTTCTTCAATATAGTAATTTCCTATGTTAACATCTTTCATTGATGCATTATATAAAGCTACCAACCCTCTTGATGCATTTAAAAATTCAGCATTAATTTCTTTAGAATAAATTATAGTTGAATTAAGTAAATTGATTGCTTTTGCTTCTCCTTTTATAATTATAGGTTCTATGAATGTTCCTTGTAAAGTTACATTGTGTATTGTCGCATTTATTCCAATTGCTTTTTCAAAACTAAAATTCAATGTTGGAAAAGCAAATACTACATATACTAAAATTAAACCACCTATTAAAAAAATTGTAAAAGAATATGAAATTGAATTAAGAAATTTAAATATGCTTGCATCGCTTTCTTTCATTATTTGAGCTAATAGCCAAAATAAACCAATGAATATTCCTAAAGAAATTAATAACATTATGAATGTATTCATTATTAATGTTTGAATATCTAAACTTGATATAATAAAATTTGGAATAGGTATCATTAATGAATTAGTAAGAGTTATTTTATTACTTCCAAGATATATTTTCCAAAAAATATTTATCATAACAGCTGAAATAAATATTATTAATCCACTAATGTATCCATTTCTTTCTTTTATATCATCTATTGTCTTTCTAGGTTTAATAATTATTCCAATAAACCTTTCTAAAAAATTCATTTTCTTTTCTTCTAATTTTTCTTTATGAAAATTTTCTACCATACTTTAGCCTCTTTTTTTACCATTATTGATTATTAAACAAATATTTAAAAAACTACTATATAACTATTATTCCTTATTTTATATTTGAATAAAAACTTATTTAAAAAATATATCTTCATCCATTTTTTAAGAAATAAATTATGCTAACAATATTAATGATTGGACCAGCTGGAGCAGGAAAAACACTTTTATCAAAAAAATTAGCTGAATGGATGATTAAAAATATGTATTTAAATGTAGGAATTGCTAATTTAGATCCAGGTATAGAAAATTTACCTTATGAAGCTTCATTTGATATAAGAAAATATTTTACAATAAAAAATATAATGAATGAATTAAACCTTGGTCCAAATGGTGCATTTATTGAAGCAGCAAATAGAATAGTTAAAATAGCTCCAAAAATTGTTAAAGAAATAGTAAATTTAAATCATGAATATATAATAGTAGATACTCCTGGACAAATGGAAATTTTCGTATTTAGAAATTTTGGACCAATATTATCAAAAGAATTTATTAAATATGGCCCAACAGAAGCTATCTTCTTAATTGATCCTGAAACAGCAGAAACAATTTCAGATACAATAGTATTTCTTGGATTAAGCATATCTACTAGACTTAGACTTGGAATACCAGTTATACCAATATTAAATAAAGTAGATAAGGTTAATGAAGAAAGAATTAAATTATTTAAAAATTGGAAAAATTTATATGAAAATATTTCAAAAGATTATGGTTTGCTTTCAGAAATTTCAAAAGAATTATTAAAAATTTATGCAAAATATATTCCTGAAACATCTATAGCATTTATTTCAGCAATTACTGGTTTTGGAATTGAATATTTATACGATAGGATTAGGGAAGCTTTTTGTGAATGTGGAGAAGTATAAAATATATATAAATGATAAATTTCATTATTTATTAAAGGGTTTTGAATATGTGGAAAAATATAATAATACATCCTGAAAAATGTACAGGTTGTCGCTTATGTGAATTATATTGTTCTTTTCATCATTTTAAAGTTAATAATCCATCAAGGTCTAGAATACATGTTATTAGAAGTGAGCCATACATAGATTCTCCAATATTATGTATACAATGTGGTTTATGTATAAATGTTTGTCCAGTAGGAGCAATAGTAAGAAATAAGAAAAATGGTGCAATAAATGTATTAAATGATAAATGTATTGGTTGTGCTCAATGTGTCTTTGTTTGTCCATATGGTGCTGCAACGATTGATCCTATAACAAAAAAAGCATTAATATGCGATTTATGTAATGGAGAACCTGAATGTGTAAAAAATTGTCCGGAAAAAGTTTTAGAATATATTGATGCTACAAAAGCAGTTTATTATAAGAATTTAATAATATCTAAGCTATTAAAGAAAGAATCCATACCGCTTGAACCATATCCTAAATAGAGGTGAGCATATGAATAAGAAAATTTTTGGTTATGCTGGTCAAATTCTTAGAATTGATTTAAGTAAAAAGAAGATTTTAAAAGAACCTTTAAGAGAAGATTTTATTAAAAAATATATTGGATGCACAGGTTATGCTGCTGCAATTCTATGGTATGAATTAAAACCTAAAATAGATCCATTAAGTCCTGAAAATAAAATAATTTTTTCAACTGGACCACTTACTGGAACACTTTGTCCATGTTCAGGAAGTTATGAAATATGCTTTAAATCTCCTTTAACAAATGCATTTGGAGAATCTCGTTCAGGTGGAATATTTGGCCCTAAAATGAAATATGCAGGTTTTGATCATATAATAATTGAAGGGAAATCTGATAAACCTGTTTATATATGGATTAATAATGAAGAGGTAGAAATTAAAGATGCTCAGCATTTATATGGAAAAACAGTTCATGAAACAACTGAAATAATTTTAGAAGAAATTAAAGATCCTGAAGCATCAATTGCATGCATAGGTCCTGCAGGAGAAAAAATGGTTAGATTTGCAGCAGTTATGAATGATAGAGATAGAGCTGCTGGAAGATGTGGTGGAGGAGCAGTAATGGGCTCTAAAAATTTAAAAGCTATAGCAGTAAATGGAAAAAAAGATATAGAAATTTCAAATCCAGAAAAATTTTACGAAGTTGTTACAGAAGCTGAAAAAGCTCTTCTTAAAAAAACTGCTTTAAGAAGGTTTGGAACAATAAATGCTATAACAGTTTTAAATGCTATGGGAGCATTACCAACAAAATATGGATATACTGGATTTTTTGAAAAAGCTGAAGATGTTTCAACTGAAAGATTATCTAATAAATATCTTATAAAAAGGAGAGCATGTTTTGCATGTCCAATAGGTTGTGGAAGATATTCTGAAGTTAAACATGGAATATGGGCAACTCCTCCTCATGAAGGACCTGAATTTGAAACAGCAGATATGCTTGGACCATGGATGTGTATAAGCAATCTTGAAGCAATTATAAAAGCAAATTATCTATGTAACAACTATGGCTTGGATACTATTTCAACTGGAAATGTAATAGCATTTGCTATAGAATGTTATGAAAAAGGATGGATAAAAGAAGATTTAATTAAAGGAATAAAGCTTGAATGGGATAATCCTGAAACTATGATAAAATTAATAAGTTTAATAGCTAAAAGAGAAGGGATAGGAGATTTATTAGCTGAAGGAGTTATGAGAGCAGCTGAAAAAATAGGTCATGGAGCTCCTGAGCTTGCTTTGCATACAAAAGGACTTGAAATGCCTGCTCATGATCCTAGAGGAGAAACAAGAATAATGGCAATAAAATATGCTGTAGAATATAGAGGAGGATGTCATGTTCATTCAGGTTTTCCAGGTTTATATGATAGAAGTCCAGAAAGTTTAAATGATTATGGTTTAAAACAATTTGGTTTGCCATGGCCTCCAAAAGGTAAATTTATTGAAGAAGGGAAAGGTATAGCATATAGATTTTTTGCAATATTTGGTCAAATTCCAGAAATAATGGGAATGTGCCAATTTTCTTCAATGGGTTCTGAAGGTAATATGATAACAGTTAAAGATTATGTAAATATTTATTCTTCACTTACTGGAATAGAAATTAATGAATATGAATTAATGAAAATTGCTGAGAGAGTATATAATCTAAAAAGATGCTTTAATGTAAGAGAAGGGTTTACTAGAAAAGATGATAAACTTCCAAAAAGAATGTATGAACCAATAGCTACTGGTCCAGCAAAAGGAGAACATGTTAAAAACTTAGATTTAATGCTTAATGAATTTTATGAAGCAATGGGATGGGATATTAAAACAGGAATACCTACTATTGAGAAACTTAAAGAATTAGAATTAGAAGATATAGCCAAAGAATTAAAGAAAATTTAAAAATTTTTATATTCTTTAAATGTAATAAATATAAGAAAATTATGAAAATAAAAATAAAAATAATATATGGAGCACCAATTACTTCAATAACTGGAAAACATATAGAAGAAATATCTATTGATAAAGGAATAAAACTATCAGAATTAATAAATATTTTAATAAATAAATATGGTTTTAATTTTAAAAATATTTTATTAACAGAAAAAAATGAAGTAAAGCCTGATGTATTAATAATATTGAATGGGAAAACTATACCAAAATTAAATGAAGATGAAATAAATAATGATAGTATATTATCTATTACAGGAATAGTTGGTGGAGGATGAAATATTTTAAATAAATAAGAAAATTTTTATTTTTTTGCTCTTGTAGAAACTATTGTTATAACATCTCTATCTCTTAATTGATAATTTACTGGAAGCCTAAGCTTGCTTCTAGCATCTATTGCATATAATACTCCTTTAGCAAGTTCTGTATGAATTTGTTTTGCTAAATCTAATACTGTTGAATTTGGAGGCATTAAAAATACATCTGGTAAAACATTTCCATCTTTATCACTAAGCTTTTCAGGATCATAGACTGGATAAACAGCATTCATTCTTAATAATTTAAAAACTGCTACATTTATAGCAAATTGGACTCCTGTTCTTAAATATTCTTCAAATATTTTCAAATTTATTTGATTTAAAGCCCACTTTTGTTTTTCAGTTAACATTTCTTCATTTAATATTTTAAAAGATTCTTCTCCTGGAATATATTCTATCAATCCTTTCTTTTCAGCCTTTCTAAGTATTAATTCAGCTTCTGAACTACATGGCACGATTATTTTATCTGGAAATTCATTTCTTAATCTTTCAAAATTTTCTTTTGCAGTTGGTAAATCTATTTTATTTGCTACTATTAATGTTGGTTTAGATATTTCTCTTAATTTTTCAATAAATTTTCTATCATCTATTTGATTCCAATTTTCAAAATCTTTATTTTCCAAATTGCTTTCAATTAAAGCCATTTTTACATGTCCTTCATTTATTTTAAATCCTCTTAAAGCATCTGTTATTGAAGATACTAAATCTTTTCCACTTTTTAAATCTCTTATTATTTTTTCTTCATTTTTCCTTAAATTTTTTAAAAACCAAAGTATAAGTTCTTCTTCTATATCATAATAATCTGCTATTGGATCCCCTGTACCAGGTTCAGTTATAACTCCTTCAGCATCAATGCTTCCTGAAGCATCTACAAAATGAAGCAAAGCATCTGATTGAGAAGCAACTCCTAAAAATTCATTTCCAAGCCCTTTTCCAGCCCATGCTCCTTTTATTAATCCAGGTAAATCTATTATTTCTATTGGTATTATTCTCCATCCATTTTTGCATGCAGAATTTTTAGGATTATCTTTTACATTAAATTCTTTACATACACAAAGAGTTATTGCATTTCCAATTCCTATATTAGGAGCTTTTGTTGTAAATGGATAAGTTGATACTTCTGCAGACTTCATAGTTATTGCATTGAAAAAAGTTGTTTTTCCAGTATTTGTTTTACCTATTAATCCAATCTTTATCAATTTATTTTCATTTCATAATTTCTTATTGTTGAATAAAAATTTTTAAATAATAAATTTAGATATTAAACAATTGTTTTATGTCTCTTAAAGAAAATTTAATAGAATGGTTAAAAAATGCGAGAAAAATTATTATAATGGGTGTTGGAAATCCTTTAAGAGGAGATGATATAGTAGGATTAAAAATTGCTAAAAGATTAGAAAAATATTCTTCTAAATATTTAAAAATAATTATTTCAGAAACTGTTCCAGAAAATTTTATTGGTCATATAAGAAAATTTAAACCCTCTCATTTAATAATAATAGATGCTGTTGATTTTAAAGGAAAACCTGGAGATATAAGATTGATATTTCCTGAAGAATTAAGTAAAGTTGGAATAGTTTCAACTCATACTTTACCATTATCGCTTTTATCTAAATTTTTATATGAAAGCATGGGTATAAAAACAATAATTTTTGGTATTCAACCAAAATCCATAGAGTTTGGATTAAATATTTCTCCAATAGTAGAAAAAGCAAGTATTAAAGCAACTAAGATTATCATTAATGTTTTAGAATATTTAAATTATTGTTAAATTTTTTTCTATAGTTTCTTCAATATATTTAATCTAAATTAAAATCAAGATTTTTTAAAAAAGAATAAAATTAAAAATTCTCTTTTATAAAATTAAGCTATAATAAAGAATTCCATTATAAAAATGATTACAAATAAATTCATTTTTTATTTTTTAATTATTATAAATAGGAATAATTAAAATTTTTTTTAATCTATTTTTTTAAATATATCAAAAGTAATTTAATAATAATTCTTTTTTTTACACTTTTGTAATGGAAAAACTTTTATTTAATTCAAAATTTAGTTGAAGAATGTAATTGAGGCGCTTAAATATGCTGGGCATTATAACTTCTCCTATAACTATTTTCATTCTCTCACTCTTTATCACAATTATTATGTATATACTATCTGGGAAAATTGCTCCTAATCCACCTAAATCTAAAGATAAAATTTCTTCATATGCATGTGGAGAAGATTTTCCAGCTGAAAAAGTTCCTGTTGTAATTCATTTATTTGATTATGCTGCTCTTTTCATGGTTTTTGATATTGTTGCTATGATTCTAGTTTTATCAATGGGTTTTCCACCTGAAAATCCTTTTAAACCAATCCTATTAGCTCTTACATCAATTTATTGTTTCCTATTATTCATTGCATTATTTATTTTAAGAAGAAAAAGTTAAAAAAGGTTGAGGTAACATGGGTATAATAAATTGGGCTAGGTCAAGAAGCCCATGGATTGTGCATCTTTGTACAGGAGCATGTAATGCATGTGATATTGAAATTTTAGCAGCTTTAACTCCACGTTATGATTTAGAAAGGTTTGGCGTACTTCTTAAAGGAAGTCCAAGACATGCAGATATATTCATTGTGACTGGTCCTATTACAAGACAAATGAAAGATAGAGTTGTTAGAATATATGAACAAATCCCTGATCCAAAATTTGTTGTTGCAGTAGGAACATGCACTATGAGTGGAGGAGCATTTAGAGGTTGTTATAATGTTTATGAAGGATTAGATGCTGTAATTCCAGTTGATGCATATATTGCAGGTTGTCCAGTCAAGCCAGAAGCAATAATCCAAGCTGTTGCAACTCTTGTAAAAAAGATTAGAAGTGGTTAAAAAATGAGTGATGAAGAACTTTTAAATAAATTAAGAGAAGCTTTTAAAGAAAAAATAATAGAATCTTCAATACCTAGAAAAAACATAGTTAATATAGTTGTTCCTAAAGAGTCTTATAAAGAAGTTATTAAATTTATCGTTGAAAATTTCAATATTCCACATATACAAACTATAACTGGAATAGATATGGGAAATGAAATACAAATAATTGCTCATTTAGGAAGGAGCATAACAATAAATGTTAAAACTTCTATAGATAAAAATAACCCTCAAATAGATACTATTACTGATATTATTCCAGGTGCAAGTTTTTATGAAAGAGAAGTATATGATTTGCTTGGAGTTAATTTCATAGGACATCCAAATCTTAAAAGAGTAATTCTTCCTGAAGATTGGCCAAAAGGAGTATACCCATTAAGAAAAGAATATAAGCCTGAGCATCCTAAACCTTTAAGAGGTGTATGAAAATGTCATCATTCACTATACCAATAGGTCCACAACATCCAGCTCTTCCAGAGCCTATACTTTTAAAATTGGAAGTTGAAGGAGAATATATTGTTGGAGTAGATGTAGATGTGAGCTATATGCATAGAGGAATAGAAAAGGCAATGGAGTATAGAAACTATATTCAAAATATTTACTTAGCTGAAAGGATATGTGGAATATGTAATGTTGCTCATACAGTTTGTTATACTTTAAATGTTGAAAAACTTTATGATAAAGAAATTCCTCCAAGAGCTCAATACTTAAGAGTAATAATTGAAGAATTGAATAGGATTCATAGTCATCTTTTATGGCTTGGAGTAGCTGGTCATGAAATAGGTTTTGAAACATTGTTTATGTATGTTTGGAGAGATAGAGAAAGAGTTATGGATTTAATTGAAACAATAACAGGCAATAGAGTTAATACTGCTTATACAACAATTGGAGGAGTTAGAAGAGATATTACAAGTGATATTGAATATAAAATAAGGAAAACAATGGATATAGTTGAAGAACGTACAAAATATTATAAAAGTGTTGCAGCAGCTGAACCAACAATACTCAATAGAACTAAAGATGTAGGGATCCTTAAAACCATTGATGCAATTAATCTTTGTGCAGTAGGCCCTCTATTAAGAGCTTCAAATGTTAAAAATGATGTTAGAGCAGATGCTCCTTATGCTGCTCATGATGAAGTTCCATTCAATGTAATAACTTATCCATATTGTGATGTTTTTTCAAGAATTCTAGTACGTGTAGATGAGATTTTCGAATGTATAAATATGATTAGATATTGCTTAGATCATTTGCCTAAAGGGCCTATAAGAATTAAACTCCCTCTTAAACCTCCAAAAGGTGAAGCAGTTACTAGAGTTGAAGCTCCAAGAGGAGAGCTTCTTCATTACGTTTTATCAGATGGAAGTGAAAAACCTTATAGATATAAAGTTCGTACTCCAACATTAGCGAATATTCCTTCCTTATGTCGTATGCTTACTTCTACTGGAGATTATATTGTCAAAATAGCTGATGTTCCAATTGCATATGCTTCTATTGATCCTTGCCTTTGTTGTACAGGAAGAGTACAAATTGTAGATATTGAAAAGAATAAAAAATGGATATGGTCATGGGAAGAATTAAAAGAATACTCTAAAAAAGAATGGGAAAAGAGTTGATGAAAAATGTTTGAAATAGAATTTGCTTTCAAAATTCTTGAAATATTTATTTTTCCTGGATTTTTATTCATAGGAGTTATTTCATTATTATATGAATGGATTGATAGAAAATTCTATGCTAAGCTTCAAAATAGAGTAGGCCCTTTATATGCAGGACCATTTGGAATACTTCAACCTTTAGCAGATTTTATAAAACTTATAGCAAAAGAAGATATTGTTCCAAAAGCAGCTGATAAAATTCTTTTCACTTTAACTCCATTATTCTCTTTCTCAATAATGCTTACAGCAACTCTTTTACTTCCAATAATAAATACTAGTGGAATTTTATCATTTAATGGAGATATAATATTTGCTATAGCTATTATGACTTTATTTTGTATATTGGTTTTTTGTGCTGGTTTATCTTCAAATAATAGATTTTCAGCTGTTGGTGCTGAAAGAGCAGTATTACAATTGCTTGGATATGAAATACCTTTAATGCTTTCAATAGTTGGTGTTGCATTAAATGTTGGGTATTTAAGAATTTCAGAAATAGTAAAATATCAATTAACAAATACTTGGCTTATATTTGGTCCACAAGCATTAGGTTTTGCAATTTATGTTATTGCTGCTCAAGCTGAGCTTGAAAGAATTCCTTTTGATATTCCTGAAGCTGAACAAGAAATTGTTGCTGGATGGTTAACAGAATTTTCAGGTAGAAAATTAGCTTTATTTAGATTTGCTAGAGATTTAGAATTAGTTTATGTTTCTGGTTTGGCTGTAGCACTTTACCTTGGTGGTCCATTAGGACCAACTATAGCTGGTTTAGAACCTTTCTTTTATACACTTTACTTTATAATAAAAACTATTATTGTTTTATTAATTTTATCAACTATTAGAGCTTTATTTGCTCGTCTTAGAATAGATCAAATGGTTAATTTTTCATGGAATTATTTATTACCATTATCAGTTTTACAATTCTTTTTAGTTAGATTGGTGATTTAAAATGGCAATGTTTAAAGAATTGTATAAGCATTTATTTAAAAAGAGAGCCACAGTATTATATCCTTTCAAAGAAAGAGAATTGGTACATATTCCTGAAGGATATAGAGGGAAAATTTCTTTTCATAGAGACAGATGTATTGGCTGTGGAGTATGTGCAACAGTTTGCACATCTGGAGCATGTGAAATGACAACTGATGAGAAAGGTAAAAGACCAATTTTCTATTTGGATCGTTGTACTTTTTGTGCTCAATGTGCAGAAAGTTGTCCAAAGAATGCTATTGAACTTACAAAAGATTTTGAAATTATAGCATTTGATAGAAAAACTCTTGTGGTGAAATAAAATGAATGATATAATATTGCATTTAGTATTAATTTTCCTTTTAATATTATTTGCTTTATTATCAATTGAATTAAAAGATTTAACAAAAGCTATCCTTTCTTTCTCTATATTTAGTATATTTTTAGCAATAATTTTCTATATTCTAGGAGCACCATATGTAGCTGTTTTCCAATTAGCTATTTATGCAGGTGCTGTAACAGTTCTATTCCTAGCAGCTATGCACACTATAAAGAGGAGGAGAATAGAATGAAATTGGAAAAAATTTTATCAATAATAATTGTAACTCTTATATTAGTAGTAATATCTTTTTATGCAATAGATTTTTCAAAATTTATTCCAATTCCACAAAGTTTAGGAAACCCTTCTCTTGAAGAAAAACCATATTTCATTTGGACATATAGATCAATTGATGTTTTTATACAAGGTTTTATTGTATTTGCTTCTGCTGCAGCAATAGCTGCATTATTTAGAATTGAAAAAGGTGAAGGAGCAATGGAAGAAGCAGTTATTGAAGAACCTATTATTGAAGAAAAGGAGGAGGAAGAATATGAATGAGATATTGAGTATATATTTAACTACTTCTATTTTGCTTATAATATTAGGTTTTTATTGCATTTCTTCTAAAAGAAATATGATTAAAACAATTATTGGAATAGAAATAATTACTTCAGCTATAAATTTAAACTTTATTACACTTGGTTTTTCAACATATGGTGTAGATTATTTTGCTCAATCGATTGTTATAATCTCTATTTCTATCGCTGCATGTATTGCTGCTGTAGCTTTATCATTAATACTTAATGTTTATAGACATTATGGAAGTATAGATTTAAGAAAATTGAGAAGATTAAGGTGGTAGAAAATGATGATATTACAACCAATTATTGTTTTACTTGGATCAGCTGCTATAATTCCATTAATGGATTTATTAGGTAAAAAAATAGGATTTGAGAAAATTAAGGATATTGTTACTATAGCTGCTTTTTCAATAGCTTTTATTATTCTTTATAGCTTTTCTGGAAATCTTCCACAAAGTTTCTCAATAGACCCTTACGGTCCTCCACTTGGAGTTGAATTAAGAGTAGACAATCTTAGTTTATACATGGCAATCATATTTTGTGGGTTAGGATTGCTAGTTTCAATATATTCTATTAAATACATGGAGGTTGATAGTGGATTAGATAAATATTATTCATTACTTTTAATCCTTGTAGCTGGAATGATTGGAGTAGCTTTTTCAAATGACTTCTTCAATTTATATGTTTTTTGGGAAATGATGTGTATAGCATCTTATACTCTTGTTTCATTTAGAAAATATAAATGGGAACCAGTTGAAGCAGGATTTAAATATTTAGTTATGAGTACTATTGGATCTTTAATTTCTTTATATGGTATTTCTTTATTATATGGCTTAGTAGGAAGCTTAAACTTTACAAAATTACATTTAGCAATTGAAACAATATATAGAAATGGCTCAGCTCCATTATCTCTTTTATATCTTATAATATGTATGATAATTGTTGGATTTGGTGTGACAGCTGCAATGGTTCCATTGCATACTTGGTTACCAGATGCTCATCCTGCAGCTCCAAGCTCTATAAGTGCTATGCTTTCAGGGGTTGTTATAAAAACTGGGGTTTATGCTATTTTTAGAAGTTTATTTACAATATTCCAACCAAAAATATTTGATTTTGGAACAATTTTAATGATTTTTGGAGTTTTAACAATTACTATAGCCAATTTTATGGCATTAATGCAAAAAGATATAAAAAGATTATTAGCTTATTCAAGCATTGTTAACATAGGCTATATTCTTGTTGGAGGAGGAATAGGTGCTTATGTTTTAACTCATTATGGTTTAAAAGAAGCTTCAATTGCTGGAATAGCTATAGTTGGTGCATTATTGCATATTTTAAATCATGCAATCAGTAAGGGGCTACTCTTCTTATGCTCAGGATGTTTTACTCATGAAGCTAAAACTAGAGCAATTTCTAAGCTTGAAGGTATAGGTAAAAAAATGCCTTTAAGTGGATTATCTTTATCTATTGGATTATTCAATTTAGCAGGAATTCCTCCATTAAGTGGATTTTGGAGTAAATTATTCATAATTTTAGCTGGTTTAAGCATTCCTGGAAATAATTTTATGATAATAATTTCTATAATTGTTATTTTAAATAGTATTTTTGCAGCTTCTTATTATTTATGGTTAACTCAAAGGATAATGTTAAAAAAACCTACGGAAATTGTTGAAAAAGTTCATGAAGCACCTTTATCAATGGTATTTCCAATAATTGTTTTAGCAATATTATGTATTTTAATAACAATTAAATTGGATTTATTTATTAAAATTGTTGAATTAGCTTCTAATAATCTTTTAGGAGGTGTTTAAAAATGAATGAATTTATTTATCAAGCTTGGCTTTGTTGGTTTTTCCCAATTTTAGGAGCTTTATTAACTCCTATATTAGCTAAAATTCATTCTAAAGCTAGAGATTATGGAGCAATTTTCTTTTCTTTATTAGCAATGCTTTCAACAATTTCTCTTATTCCTTTACTTTTTGAGCATGGAATACATTGGCCAATAAATAATCAATTGGATTGGATAAGAATTCCAAATGCGCCAATATTAAGTGAGTTAAAAGTAGGAGTTCTATTAGATCCGTTAAGCATAATTATGGCAAATGTTGTTGCTATAATTTCTTTCTTAATTATGGTTTATTCATTAGCTTATATGCATGGAGATCCTGGTCTTACAAGATATTGGTTCTTTATGAATTTCTTTATAGGGAATATGCTATTATTAGTAATGTCGGACAATTTAATACAAATGCTATTTGGATGGGAAGGAGTAGGATTATGTAGCTATGGTTTAATTGGTTTTTGGTATAAAGATTCTGAGAAAGATTGGCTTAAATGCTGGGTTGGAGAAAAACCTGAAGCATATCCTCCATCACATTGTGGAATGAAAGCTTTCATAACAACTAGGATTGGAGATATATCAATGCTCATAGGAATGTTTATGATACTTGCATTTAGTGGAACATTGAATTTTATTGAGCTTCAAGAAGGAGCTATAAATAAAGTTCCTATGTATATATTAATTCCAGCTACTATTTTATTATTTGGTGGTCCAGTAGGAAAATCTGCTCAACTTCCATTAATGGAATGGCTTCCAGATGCAATGGCTGGACCAACAACAGTTAGTGCATTAATACATGCTGCTACAATGGTTAAAGCTGGAGTATATCTTGTTGGAAGAATTTTCCCAATAATTTATAAAGCTACATGGATTGGGACATTTCCAAATGATTTAATAATTTTCTTCTATGTAGTAGCTTGGATAGGTATTATTACAGCTTTTATAGCAGGCTCTCAAGCAATTGTTTCAAAAGAAATAAAGAAAGTTCTTGCATATTCAACTGTTAGCCAGCTTGGTTATATGATGACTGCTCTTGGAGTTGCAGGATTGACTGCTGATTTTATAATAGGATATGTTGCAGGGGTCTTTCATTTAATGAGCCATGCAATGTTTAAAGCTGCATTATTCTTATCTGCAGGAGCTATAATTCATGCATGTGAATCAAGATTTATGACAGATATGGGTGGATTAAGGAAAGATATGCCAATAACTTTCTGGGTTACTTTATTAGCTTCTTTATCATTAATGGGATTTCCATTTTTGTTTAGCGGTTTTTGGAGTAAAGATATGATTCTTGAATCTACTTTATTAGCTAATCAATATTTAATATTCATTTTAGCAGCTATAAGTGCTATTATAACAAGCTTTTATAGTATTAGAATGATAGGGATTGTATTTTTTGGAGAGAAAAGCCATCATTTAGAAGAACTTGAAAAAGAAGGGCATCATATTCATGAAGCTCCAAAAATAATGTGGGTTCCTTATGCTTTACTTGTTTGTGGAACAATATTATTTGGTTTAATAGGACCATTTGCAAAAAGTTGGCTTGAAGAAACATTTCATGAATATTTAGGAGAAATGATTATTTTCTCTAAATTTGGTAGTGCTGCTCCAAAAGAACTTTTATCATTAATTGTTCCAATAACTTCAGTAATAGTTTTAGCTATAGGAGCAATTCCATCATATTTCATATATGTAAAAAGAAGTATTGATATTAAAGGAATAATGAAACATAGGCCATTCTTAAATAGTATTAGAGAATTTCTTTATAATAGGTATTATATAAATAGATTTTATTATAAATTCTTTGTTTATCCTTTAATAGATTTAAGTAAAGCGATATGGAGAAAAATAGAATTGAATATAATAGATAAATTTAATTATGTATTAGCAAACTTCGTAGTAAGCTTTAGTAAATGGTCTTTAAAAGTAATAGAATTGTCTGGCATAGATAATTTCAATTATATTTTAGCTAGAGCTGGAGCTGCTTTTTGTAATAAATTTAGAAAAACTCATACAGGAATATTAAACTATAATCTAATGGGAATTATGATAGGTATGTTTATAATCCTTTTAATTATTAAAATTATGATTATATAAGAGGTGATATGAAAAATGATAGATTCAGGACAATTTTTAATACAAGCAGTATTTACACCGCTAGTTTTTTCAATAGTAGCTTTAATAACTGGAAAGTATTTAAAGAAATATACTGGAATAATTGTTGCTATATCTCTTTTGTATAGTACTATCTTACTTGCAATAGTAATGGTTAGTCTTCCTATAGCTCCAGATGCAAAAATTGAAGCTAGATACAAATGGGCTCCATATGTAGGAGATTTTACTCTTGTAGCTGATGGAATAAGTGCACCAATAGCTTTAACAATTGCTTTATTATCTCTTGTAGTGGCTATATATTCTATACCGTACATGGAACATGAACATAACTTAAGCTCATATTTTGCTTTATATTCTCTTTATGCAAGTGGAATGATAGGAACAGTATTAACAACGAATTTAGCAGCATTCTTTCTTTTCTTCGAATTCATGTTAATACCATCATGGGCCTTGGTAGGCATATGGGGAACAGGTCCAAAAGAAATGATAGCATTCAAATACTTTATGTTCACTGAAGCAGGCGCGCTATCTCTTTTAGCTGGGATAGTTGCAACATATTCTTTAGCAGGCACATTTGACATCTTCGAAATTGCAAGTAGAGTTGTTGGAGTAGATTTAACATTAATAATAATCATAGTGATAGCAATACTCATAGGTTTCTTTGTAAAAATGGCAGTATTTCCATTACACACATGGCTTCCAGATACACATGCAGAAGCTCCAACTCCTATAAGTGCATTGTTATCTCCTGCAATGATCGGAATAGGCGGGTATGCTGCCATAAGGATAATATACTATGCTTTTCCAAGAGTTTTAAACTCATGGCCTTTCACAACTTCTTTATCTATCCTTGCTTTGATCACGATGGTTTATGGTGGATTAATGGCTATAGCTCAAGATGATCTTAAGAGACTTTTAGCTTATTCTAGCATTTCTCAAATGGGCTATTTGCTATTTGGAATATCTTCTCTTTCATTCATAGGTATAATGGGTTCAGTACTTCTTTATGTAAGCCATGGACTTTGCAAAGCAGTTCTCTTCATGGTTTCAGGAATTTTCATGCATGAATTTAAAACTAGAAGAATAAGTGATTTACAAGGATTAGCTAGTAAAATGCCATATACAACAATTTTCTCTTTAATTAGCTTCTTAGGATTAGCAGGAGTCCCTCCATTACTAGGCTTTTGGGGAGAATTGTTTATATTCGCAGGTTCTATGTATACTGCTTTATCAACTAGTACAGATTTTATAAGGGCAGTGGTTACTGCAATAGCAATTATATCAGCTGTTTTAACTGCGGGCTATGGTTTATGGACTATTCGTAGAGTTTTCTTTGGTGAACCAAATGAACTTGTTAAAAATGCAAAAGAAGCACCAGCATTAATGATTATTCCAATAGGCATATTAGCTGCTCTTGCAGTAATTCTAGGGGTTTATCCGACAGTAATAACAGAAGTCGTTAGTCCAACTTTAGAAATAATCCTTAAAGCAATATCTTGCATTGGATGTGGCAGATAATTACTCTATAAGTCTAAGTCTATTTATAACAAACTTTTTATCTAAAATTGCTAGGAAAGGTCCTAAACGTGGCCCCTCATTTTTTCCAAGAAACAATTTATAAATTAATTTAAAGAAATCGCTTGGATTAATTTCATGCTCTTTTGCTATAGAAAATATTTTACTTTGAATTTTTTCTCCATCATTTTCTATTTCAATATATTTAGATAATTCTTCAAGGGCAACCTTCATATTATCTGATATCTCTTCTTCTTTAATTGAAATTTTTTCTAATATTTTAATTTTATATTTTTCACTCGCATATTTTCTAATCCATTCTCCAGAAATTTCAATTCTTTCAATTATATGGTCTATATCTTCTTGTGTAATATTAGGATCAACCATTTTGCTTCTTATAAGTGCATTTATTATTTGTTCTCTAGACATTTTTAATTGTGCAATAGTTGCAGCATGAGTATATGGAATTCTTATTTTACGAATTCTTCCTTTCATAACAATTGGATATATCCTTTTAGCTAATTTATATTCTCTTTCATTCGCAGGTTCTATTTCTTCATGAAATACTTTTTCCATTCTATCAAATTCATCTACTAATAAATTCAAATTTGATAAATCTAAATTTCTTTGTTTTTCAGGATTTTTAGAATAAAAATATAATATTACTTCTGGTTCAAGAATTTTAAGTAAATCTTGAGTAATATATACATTACCTAATCTACTTGACATTTTTTCTCCATTAACTAAAAAGAATTCATACACATATGGTAAAGGTGGTTTATGATTAAGTATTTTAATACATATTTCTTTTCCAGATGGCCATGAACCTTCATAATGATCTTTACCAAATGGTTCAAAATGAACATTGAATAGTTTCCATTGAGCAGGCCACTCAAATCTCCATGGAAGTTTTCCTCCTCTAAAATTTGTAACTCCTTTATATCCACATCCTTTTATTAAATATTCTCCAGCTAATTTTCTATCAATACATTCATATTCTAAAATATTCTCTTCTAAATTAAAATTAATTATTTTTCCGGTTAATTTTCCACAATTTTCACATATAGCAATAAATGGCACATAATCTTTGGGAATATTTTCTTGAAATTTAGATATTATTTCTCTTGATTCATCACTTTTTGAGAGAATTTCTTTTATAATAGGATCAAATAATCCTTCTTTATATAAATCATCATTATTATAATTCTCTATATCTACTCCCAATGCTTTTATTCCATCTAACCATACATTATTAAAATGTCTTGCCCAATTTTCGCAACATCCAAATGGATCAGGAATATTTACATATGGAAATCCAATATATTTTTTTAAATACTTTACTTCTTTTTCAGAAAATTCATGCCATTTTCCATCTCTATCAGGTACCTTATCAGGTATTTTTCTAAGAGGGTCTCTATCATCGCATGTATGTATATGTCTAACATTTACACCTCTTGATTTTAATACTTCAACTACAAAAAAACCTCTTAATACATCATTCAAATTCCCTATATGTTTTGCTCCTGATGGAGAAGCTCCTGCTTTAACTATGATAGTTTCTTCCTTTTGGTACTCTTTTAATATATTTTCAGCTATTTCATCTGCCCAGAATAGCTGAATATCATTATGCAATTTTTTTTCAATCTTTACCATTTTCAAATATCTTAAAAAATAAAAAAACTTTATTATAAATCTTTTAAGTATCTATTAATTGATAATTCAAAATAAAAATTTAACTACTTTTAAGTCTTTTCCATACTAATATTATAGCATATTCTCTTGGAATACCTTCACCTTCAGCTATGTTTGCTATATTTCCTTTTAAAATGCCCTCCCATTTATCTCCATATATTGCTCCATACCTTTTTCTAAGTTCTTCATAAAGTTCTGAAGGAATTTGAGTTGCAGTAGTTAATTCATTAATTCTTTTTGGTAAATCATTCAAAAAATTAATTTTTTCATCTATATCTTTTATTTTACTTCTTAATTGAAACAATTTTTGTCTTAAAAGTGGTATTTTTGCTTCCAATTCTTCTATTTTTCCAACTTTTTTAGCTTCTCCTTTTTCTTTAAATTTTAATTCCATAGTATTTACTTCAATAGTAGCTAAATAAAGGTCTTCTTCAGTTTTTGAAAATTCATCTTCAATTAAGCTTTTTGTAACAATTAATTTTTCCCTTATTCTTTTTGCATCTTCTAAAACTTGACTCTTTAAATCATTCCATTTTAAAAGAATCTTTTTAATAACTTTTGGATGAATTTCTTCATCTCTAACAAGTTTTTGAAATACATGATCTCTAAGCTTAATTTCATTAATTTTATTCTCTAATTCTTTATATGCTTTATCTATTTCATCTAATTCTGGCCCTTCTTTTATTTCTTCTCTAATTTCCTTAACTATTATAGCTTCTTCTTTTACTTCCTCTTTTACTTCTTTTACTTCCTTTACTTCTTCTTTACTTTCTTCTTCAACAGGTTTAATAACTATTTTTTTAGGCATTTTTACTCACTTTCTTTATGGAATACCTATAATAAAACTTTTTATGATAATTATTATAAATGCTATTATTAAAGCTATAATTAATAAAAATAAATAGTTCTTATCTGTTTTTTTAAAATTTATTTTTGAAATAATTTTTGAGATTTTTAATAAAATATATTTTTTAAAAGAATTAGGAAAGTATTCTATATTTATATTATTAATTTCTTTTACAAAATATTTATCCATGCTATTGCTATTCTCTCTATAATTTTTATCAATTTTTAAAGCATTTTGATTAGAATCTATATCTATTATATGTCTTAAATCAAGCGTATCCATTGCATATATAGTACTTTCTAAAAGTTTTGACTTTCTTATTCCAATAGTAGTAGGTACAGTAATTATTCTATCATTTTTTCCAATTCTAAATATTTTAAATTTTATATCAGTAATTTCTTTTGTTTTACTATACAATAATGGATCAATAACTAAAGCTACTGCTTTAGGATAGAGTTTTTGATAAATTTTTTGAGTAGAAATATCTGTTCCTGAAAGAAATACACCTAAACCTGGATGAGAATGATACCAACCAACTATAGTTAATCCTTTTCTTTCTTTTTGTAATTTTTCAGCAATTTCTGCTTGAATTTCTTCATTTAATTCTACAAATCCTTGCTTTCCATATTGTTCTCCAGTTACTGCATCCCATATTTCTAAAACTTGACCTTGCATTTTTCCAATAAGTAATCCTATTACTTCTCTTTCTAAATTAGTTAAAGAATGTTTTAATATTTTACCTAATGCAAGAGGATAAATTCTTGCTTTCAATGTTAGCCACTTTTATTAATTTAAATAAAGTAAAACATAAATTAATATATTTATCCTAGATTATTTTAAATTAATAATTAAGGGGTAAGGGGATGAAGATAAAAGTTATTCCAGCAGTAGGTGGAGGTAGTCCATTGGAATTAGAAGTTTCTCCAGAAGCTACTATTGGAGCTATAAAAGCTAAAGTTTGCGCTATTAAGCGTCTTCCACCAGATACAACTAGATTAACTTATAGAGGTAGAGCTGTAAAAGATACAGACACTCTTGCAAATTTAGGAGTTTCAGAAGGCGATAAATTAGTTTTAATAACAAGAACTGTAGGGGGCTTAATTAATGCAAACTGCAGAGCTCCCTGAATTAATGTGGGAGAAAAGGCTTGCATTAGAATATAAATTAATGAGAGAAAATGAACCATTATTCGATATAGTTGATAATGATTTAACTCATTACATGGGCGTTATAATAGGCTCAGGAATATATGAAAATGGATATTTTAGAGTAGAAATTTTTGTACCTAGGTCTTTTCCTTTCACTCCACCAGAAATTATTTGGCATACAAGAATATGGCACCCTAATTTTTCCGATGATCAACCAGCTAGAATATGCGAATCACTTTTAAAAGCAGATTGGTCTCCTTCAATTCATCTTTTCTCAATTGTAGAAACTTTAAGAAATTTACTTAATGAACCTAATCCAGATGATCCATTAAATTCTATAGCTGCTATGGAATTAAAATACAATCCAGAAATTTTTAAAGCACATGTTAGGCAATATATTCTTGCTTTTGCAAGAGAGGATCAAGCTTTTATTTAAGCTTATTCGATGATAATAAAATCATTTTTAAATTATAACTCATCTTTTTAATACTATTAATTTATCTTCATAACTATATTCGTCGAATGTCTTTCAAATGCTTATATTATCGTATATATCATGCTTGAAGGAGAGTTTTGGTTAAGTTCTTAAACCTTATCTTTTTATTTCTCTTGAAGCTTAAAAAATGAACATTTATAATAAAAGAAAACAAAAAAACAAAATAATAATAAATATTTTATTTAAATTAAAATCATTTTTCTTTTTAGAATAATGAAATAATGTATGAAATAACTTAATTATTACATTAATTTTTTATTTTTATTGTTTGATATATTATTAGCATTTTTATAGAGATATTTTTAAAAATATTTATTTCAATATAAATCTTATTTTTTGATAAATGTCATCAATGGAGAGATACGATAGGCAAATCATTATTGAAGGTTGGGATCAAAATAAAGTAAGTTCAGCTACTGTATTAATCGTAGGTATAGGAGCTACAGGATGTGAAGTAGCTAAGAATCTTGCTTTAGTTGGTATAGGTAAATTAATACTTGTTGATATGGATGTTATTGAATTATCAAATTTAAGTAGACAAATGCTTTTTCATAAAGGAGATATAGGTAAACCAAAAGCAGAAATAGCTAAAAAAAGAATTAAAAAAATGAATCCATATGTTAAAGTTGAATCATATAATATAGATGTACATTTTCTTGAAGGGAAAATTTTTGAAGAAGCAGATATTATATGTTCTTGTGTTGATAATTGGCCTACTAGAAGATGGTTAAATTCTTTAGCTGTTGAATTAAATAAGCCATTAGTAGATGGAGCAATGGAAGGTTTTTATGGAAATGTTCAAGTTGTTATTCCTGGAGTAACTTCATGCATTGAATGTCATGGAGAAAATTTAATTCCTAATGAAGTTCAATTAGCTGAATGCACTCTTAAAAGAAGAACACCAGAAGATTTATTTAATGATTTAATTCAACAAGGCTTAGAAATAGATTTTGAAATCGTTTCAAAAATTTTTAATAATGGATTTAAAACTATATACGATATTAAATATGCTTCTATTGAGCATCTTAAAAAAATTGATGAAGAATCAAGAAATTTTATATTAAGCTTGCAAGAAAAACTTAAACCTAAACTTCCTGCTCTTCAAACAATTGCTGCAACGATTGCTGGTATACAATCGCAAGAAATTCTTAAAATTATTCATAAAGAAAGTATTGGTAAAATAATTAAAGGATTATTAGTTTATGATTCAAAAGCTAATTCATTTAAAATAATTAATCTTGAAAAAAATGAAAATTGTTTTGTATGTGGAAAAGCTTTTAAAACAGGATATGTAGAATTTAAAGCTTCTCTTAATGAAACAATTTTAGATTTAAAAGAAAGAATAGCAAAATCTTTTAGTTTACCAGATCCGGAAATACAATATAAAACAAAACTTTTAAGAGATAATCAAAAACTTTCAGAATTAAATATTAAAAATGGAGATTATATGCATATAAATACAACTAGAAGATTTACTCCTCTTACGATTAAACTTATTATTGAAGAATAAAAACGTAATACTAATTAAGAAGTATTAATAAAAGATTTTAGAGAAAATGAAGATTGTTTTTAAGGAAGGGAAAAATTTAGGTTTTTGGGATTGGACTATTAAAAGAAAAGCTCTTATTAAAGAAGAATTAAAATGTGTTATATGTATGTTAGAAATTAATCCTAATGATAGTGTATATAAATGTCCAAATTGTGGAGCAATAGGGCATCGTGCATGTTTTATTGAATGGAGTAGATTAAGAGGCACATGCCCTATATGTAGAAGATCCATTCTTGAGGTGGTTGTTTAATGGAAGAAAATAATGAAAATAAAAATAGTAGTAATGAAGTATATGAAATAGAATTATCTTATATAGATACTCCTAAGGGAAAAGTAGCTACATATGAAAGTAGTAAAAAAATAGCAGAAGCATTAATGTTAGTATCTAGTGAAAATGAAAAAATAATTGAAAAAATTTCTAAAATTGAATCATCAAGTATTAATCCTGAAAAAATTTCCTTTATAGAAAATAGCTTAAAAGAAATTAAAGAAATGCTAATGGGAATAGTAGCTCAATTGGATGTATTAACTGATACTTTACAAGAATTAACAGAAATTATTACTAAAATTAAAAAAGAAGAATGAATCAAGGTTTTAATATAGCACTTCTCATATCTTTTACGATTTTTTCTAATCTATTCCTTTCTTCCTCTAATCTTTTTATATCTTTTTCTAAAGCTTCTCTTCTTTTTTCTAATTCTTGAACTTTTAATTCAAGATTTGAACTTTTTTCTTCAATTGCTTTAAATTCTTTTTCTTTTTCTTGTAAATTAGCTATTGCTTCAGATAATTCTTTTTCTTTCTTAATAAGTCTTTCAAGTCTTATTTCTCTAAATTTAAGAGATCTATCCATTTTTCTAATTTGTTCTTCAAGCATTAATGAAGTATTTTTTATTGTTTGAAGATAATTTGAAGAAAGTTCTTTAATTTCTTCTTCCAATTTTATTTTTTTATCTTCTAATTCTTTTACTGAAGCTTGTAATAAATTAAAATTATTTTCTTTTTCTTTTAATTCATTCATCCATTTACGTATTTCTTCTTTCATATTTATTAATTCAGCTTTTTCTTTAGATATTTTTTCCAAATCCCCTCTAATAATTTCTCTTTCTTTTTGAAGAACATCGAGTAAATGCTGTAAACCTTCTTGAATAGACACTATTCTTAATTCATAATCTTCTACTCTTGTTAATATTGAAGATAATTTTTCAGCTTTAATAGTAATATTTTCAATTTTACTAAATACTTCTGGATTATAATTTGTATAACTACTTATTTTTTCTGATAATTCTAAAACTTTATTTTCTAAATTTTCTATCCTTCCATAAAATCTACTTATTTCTAATGAAATAGTTTCTTTTAATTCAGATAATTTTGCACGTATTTCTTTTAATACAGCTTCGTCTCTTTCTTTAGTTGATCCTAATATCCCCAAAATCTAGCACCTTATCTTAAAAAATATATTTTTTTAACCATAATATAAAACTTACTGTCAATTTTTTAGCTTAAAAATGGAAAAGCTTTAATACTATTTTTTTATTTCCTTTATAGAAGTTTTACTGGAGTTGAAAATAAAAAATGTATTGGAGTATTGAAGAAGCTGAATCTAGATTATTTAGAATGGGTTCTCTTACAGCTATAATTGGAGCCATACATATTTTTTCACTTATTTTAAATTGGTATGTTTATACAAGCGATAGTATTCAATCTATTGCAATTCAAGGATATATGATTAATGAAGTTTTATTCTTATCTGTTTTTGGCGGAGTTTTAGCAGGATTAGCTGCTCTTTCAACATTTTTAACAAAAAAATTATCTCAAATGAAAAATGTTGAAGCATTTTGTGCATTCGTAGGAGGAGTTATAGCTTTAATATCTCCTATATATATGATATTTATAAAAATACCTAAACTTGGAACAGGATATTATGATGTAGGTTTATTTATTTCTATAATGTCTGCAATTAGTTTATTAATTTCAGGTATAATAATATCTTTTATACCAACAAGATTTGAAGTAATACCTACACCTTCTCTAGGTACAACCTTACCTGGAATTCCTTATTCAACTTCTCAAGCTCCTACTCAAATTCCTAGACAAACTACTGTAATGATTCCTACTGATGATTTTCCAATAGGTGCTGTGTGCACAATATGTCTTCAACCACTTGAAGTAGGCTCAACTGCTAAATGTAAAGCATGTGGAGCATTATTCCATCAAGGATGTATAGATGCATGGGTTGAATTAAATAGAGTTTGTCCAAATTGTAATACTCCTGTTGAATCTTATTCAATAGAATAATTAGGAGGAAAAAAATGAATAAAGAAAGCAAAGATAAATTCCTATCTCTTTTAAAAAGAAGAGGTTTCCTTTGGCCTTCTTATGAAATTTATGGTGGATTAGCAGGATTTATAACATATGGTCCTTTAGGAGTTAAATTAAAAAGGAAAATAGAAGATTTATGGCGTGATGTTTTTATTAAAAAACATGGATTCATTGAAATAGATACTCCAAATATTGGACCAATTGAAATGTATGAAGCAACAGGTTTCTTAGAATCTTTTAAAGATAAAGTAGGTACTTGTATTAAATGTGGTAGAAAATGGAGAATTGATCATTTAATTGAAGAAGAAACAAATTTATCTTCTTTAGAAATTGAAAGATTATCGATTGAGCAATTACAAGAAATTATAGAAAAAGAAAATATTAAATGTCCAATTTGTAATGGAGAAATAAAAAATATTTCATTTCATAGCTTAATGTTTAAAACTACTGTAGGACCATTTGAAGATAGAATGGATTTTTTAAGACCAGAAACTGCGCAAGGTATTTTTACAGAATTTATAAAAGAATATGAATTATCTAGAAAAAAACTTCCAATAGGAGTAGCTCAAGTAGGTAAATGTTTTAGGAATGAAATTTCACCAAGACAAGGACCAATTCGTTTAAGAGAATTTACAATAATGGAATTAGAATTAATGTTTGATCCTGAAAATCCAAAATGTCCTTATTTAGAAGAAATAATTAATGAAAAAATAAGGATTCTTACAGCTTCTCAAAGATTAAATAATATTAATGAACCTAATGAATATTCTTTAGAAGAGTTAATTTCTAATAAAATCGTTAAACAAGAATGGCAAGCATACTTTATGTATTTATCAAATAAATTCATTAATATGCTCGGTATTCCAAATTATAAAACATTTTTTTTAGAAAAACTTCCAGAAGAAAGAGCTCATTATGCACAACAAGTATTTGATCAACTTGTTTATAGCGAGGTATGGGGATGGATTGAAGTTTCTGGTCATGCTTATAGAAGCGATTTTGATTTATCTCGCCATTCTTTAAAAAGTGGAATTGAATTAAAAGCTTTTAGAAAATATCCTATTCCTAAAAAAATTAAGAAAATTAATATTAAACCTAATATTAAAAAAATCAAAGAATTTTTTGGAGATAAATCAAATATAATTTTATCAAAATTGAATAATATTGATAATAAAGAAATTGAAGAAAAAATTAATAAAAATGGATATATAAAAATTGATGATATTATTTTATCTAAAGAATTTTTTGAGATTATAGAATTAGAAGAGACTTTACATGGAGAAAACTTTATTCCACATGTTGTTGAACCATCTTTTGGAGTTGATAGAGTAACTTATATTACATTAGAATATGCTTATAGTGAAAAAGAAAATAGGATAGTAATGAATATTCCTATAGAAGTTGCTCCTATAGAAGTTGCTGTATTTCCTTTATTAGAATCAAAAAATCTTATTGAAAAATCTATTGAAGTATATAATTTAATTATGAAAAATGGTTTTGAAGCTATATATGATGAATCTGGATATATTGGTAGAAGATATATGAGAGCTGATGAGCAAGGAATTCCTATTTGTATTACAATAGATCATCAAACTCTTGAGGATAATACTGTAACTTTTAGAGATAGAAATACATGGCTTCAAAAAAGAGTATCTATAAAAGATATTATAAAAGAATTAAATATTATCTTAAGGAAAGAAAGACATTTATAAAAGGATTAATAATATTATATAAGGTGTTTTATAAAATGGTTTTTCCAATAGATAGAGAAGAAGAAATACATTCTAGACTTATATCCCTTATTCAAGATCAAATTAGGAAAGTTGTTGAAACAGTTAAATCTTTATCTTTACTTATTGAAAGTTCAGTAAATATGCAAAGTGAAAAAATTATAGAAGAAAAATATATGAATGTTATAAAAAATGAAGAAGAAGCAAAAAATGTAAAAAGGCAAATAGAAGAAGAAATAACTAAAGTAGGCGCGATACTTCCAAATAGAGAAGATTTTTTAAGGCTTTCAGATCAAATAGATAAAATGGCAGATCTTTCAGAAGGAACAGCATTTAGAGTATTAAGTTTTGTAAAAGCTCAATTAAAAGCTGATAAAGATATTTTAGAAAAAATAAATGAATTAAGCAATCTTGTTTTAAAAGTTGTTACAAAACTTAGAGAAGCTTTACTCGTTGTAACGCTTGATGCTGAAACTTTTAATGCAAGAATAAAAGAAACAGAAAAAGCTGAAAAAGATGTAGATGAATTTTATAGAAATTTATCTGTAACAATTCTTCAAAGAAATTTGAAAATAGCGCCTATGCTTCTTATAAGAGAAATAGCATCAATGCTTGAAGATATTTCAGATGAAGCTGAATCTGCTGCAAATACTTTAAGAGCTCTTTCATTAATACTCCTATAGGAGAGAATAAAATTGGAAAAAATTGAAGCTCAATTAATTGAAGGTAATATAATTGTTTGGGATATAGAAAAAGGTAGAGAACTTTATAAAAATGGTTTTTATGGAAAACCTTTAGGTATTCCAAAACCAAAAACACCAGATTTTAATGCTCCTTTAATACTTGATTTAATAGAAGCAGTTTATTTAGTTGAAAAAAATATCTTAGAAATATTTCAAGGAGATAAAAAATTAACTATAGAAGAGTTAATAGAATATGGAACAAAAAATTATGAATTATTTTTAATAAAATATCTTGTTTATAAAGATTTAAGGGATAGAGGTTTCATAGTTACTCCTGGAATAAAATTTGGAAGCGATTTTGCAGTATATAAATATGGTCCTGGAATAGATCATGCGCCTTTTATAGTTCAAGTAAAAAAGCCTGAAGAAGAAATTTCTGCTCTTGAAATAATTAGAGCAGGTAGACTTGCAACTACTGTTAAAAAACATTTTACTTTAGCTATACCAAATTTATCAACAAGAGAAGTGGATTATTTAATATTTTCATGGTGGCGCCCTTAATTTAAATAAAAAATTAGATTGAAAAATGCTTAATATTGAAAATATTGATATTTCAGGAAAAATTAATTGTTATATTCAAAAAAGAAAATATTTTAAAGATTTAAAAGAATATTGGTTTTATTTATTAGAAACTATAAATAAGAATATTCCTATTGAAAAAAGAGAAATGGATAAATTTTTCTTAAAAGGAGGGGAAATATCTTTATTCCAATACCCCTCCATAGAAAATGATTATGTTTCTATTACAATAAATTTTAATAAAGTTAAAGAGCCTTTTTTCCTAGATTCTTTAATAGAAAATATTATGAAAATCTCTAATAAATGCTTTTTAACATGTAGTATTAGGAAAAAAATGGATTTTAATGAATTAAAAGAAATTGGTAAAAAAGGAACTTTTTCAAAATGGATTGGAGAAACAAATGAAGGAAATTATAGTTTTATAGCTTATATTGATAATATTCAATTAAAAATTTTAGTTTATCCAAATATAGAAATGATTAATATTACTGCATTAATAGATAGAGATATTGAAGGAAGGGAAATTTTCAAAAAATTATTTAAAAAATTAAAAATTTTAAAAATTGAAGAAAAAGGTTTAATTAGTAAAATTAGAAATATATTAAAGAAATCATAAGTTTAAATCTAGGAAGGATAAAATTATGTATGGAATGAATGAAGAAGAATATAAAAAAATTTATGTTTTTGGAGCAGATTATGGTACAAGCGATTTTAAATATGGTCCTATAACTTGTGGTGAAAAACCTGAAAAAATTGAGAATAGAGGTTATTTTCCAGATAAATCTTCTATAATGTATAAAATTACTGGTATTGAGAAAGATATTATTGTTGGAAAAGATATTCCACTTTATTTAGAAGCTAGAGAAGATTTATCAACTAGACTCATTTATCCAATGAGAAATGGTATAATAGAGAAAAATGATGAAAAATCTTGGAGAATTGTTAAAGAAATTAGTAAATATGCTTTAGAATCTTTTAAACCTATTGAAGAAAAATTTAAAGGCTTTTATTTAGTTGCTTCACTTTCAGCAATTGCTCCAAAATATATGTATGAAAAACTATTTGAAATTTATGATGATATAAATAAAGAAGAAAAATTAATAAGAGCTGCTACAATAATTCCACAAACATTAGCTGTTGCAATATCTCATAAAGTTCCTACTTGCGTAGTAGTTGAATCTGGACATGGAAATACTCAAGTTTGTCCAATTTCAAGATATCCTATAAGAAATGCTATTCTTGCAATAAATAGAGGTGGAGGAGATGCTAATGCTTTAACTGCTGAAATATTAAAAGATTCTGGTTATGGAGATTTAGCAAAAGAAGAAATTGTTGTTAGAAAAATTAAAGAAGATCTTGGCCTTATACCAAGGGATCTTGATAAAGCTATAGAATATGCTAAAAAAAATCCTGAAAAATTTATTACAAAATATAAAATTCCAGGAACTAGAATAATAGTAAATCTCGATAATTATTCTTGGACAAGATTTTTAATAGGTGAATATGTTTTTAATCCTAACCATGAAATTTTCCAAAGCTATTTTAGAAGAGGAATGCCTAAACCTAGTGATGTTAAAATAGGGGATTTCTATTTTAGAGGAATGTTAGATTTTGGTGAAGCAATAGCAGAATCTATTGAAAAATGTCCAATAGAATTGCAACCTTATTTATATAAACAAATACTTTTATCTGGAGGGAATTTTAATTGGAATGTTCCAGAACAATTAAAAGATATAGCAATAGATTCTGCTACTAAAATAAAATTACTTCTTGAAGAAAAAGGGATTAAAGATACTAATGTTATTCTTACAGAAAATCCTCAATTTTCTGTTTGGCGTGGATGCATAGTTTATGGATATGCTGTTCCATATGATTATATATGGAGTTGGGATAGAATGGAAGGTTGGCTTAAATATTATTAAATATTTTTTATATTGAAGTGATTTTTTTGTATGAAAAAATAAAAGATTATTTTTTATCAAAAGGATGGAAAGAATTAAAAAAAGAATTTAAATATAAAAAAGAATTAGATTTAATTTTTAAAGATGAATTAGATTCTATAATTTTTGTTAGAATTTTATCCAAAGATGAATTAATTGATAGAAATTCTCTTTTGGATAATATTTTAGAACTTTTCTCATTAAAAGAAGAAGTAAATAAAATATATATTGCAATGCCTAAAGTTTATGTTTCAATAATTGATAGCTCTCCATTTGAAGAATATGGAATAGGTATAATATCTTATGATGAAAAAAAAGTTATGGAAATTTCTCCAGCTAAATTTTTTAAAACAAAATCTAAAATTGAAGAAGAGAAAATGGAGAAATTAATTCCTTTTGAAACTTTAAAGCTTAAAGAAGAATTAGATAATATTAAAAAACGTTTAATCAATTTAGAAGAAATAGTTCGATCTTTAAATAATGAAATTAAAATTTTGAAATCCCAATCTAAGCCAATAATTGAAACAAAAATATCTAAAGAAGAGATAATAATAACTCCACCTTCTTCTGAAAATATTCCATCTTTCTTAAAAGATAATCCATGGATTGAAATTCTTGCTAAAAGAGGAAGGGAAGAGAAAATTGCAGTCTAGTTTTATAAGTACTCAAAAATCTTCTTCTATTAGATCTTTTAAAATTGTAATAGATACAGAAAATGTTTTTGCGCCTGAATTAACATTAGAAGATTTTATAAAAATTCATGGAAAAGAACCTTCATTACCAAGATATAGAATAATAAAAATAGAAGTTGTTACATGTCCTGAAGATCAACAACCAGTATTAGTAACTGAATGTGCAAAATGTCCAAAATTCATAAGAAGATTCAAGAATCAAATTTATTGTTATGAATTCATTTAGTCATATACGTACATATTTTTATTTCTTATTTTTTATTCTATATATTATCTTAATTTAATATTCTATTTTCTAGATATACCTCTTCCTTTTTCGCGCGAAAATCCAGTTCTAAAAGGTCTTCTTTCAACTTCTTTTTCAGAAAGATTATTCGTTGTATTAATTTCTTTTAATTCTTTCTCAGAAACTTTTAAAGTTCCATATCTTCCAACATTAAGTTGCATACTTCTTTTAAAGACTTTTACAAAAGCATTTTCTAATTCTATAGTATCTCCTTCATTTATTTTATCAATATTATCATCCCAAAGTACTAATGTTATAGCTCCTGTTTCATCAGCGATTGTTGCTTCTACTATTCTATGCTCTGTTCGATCAAATTTTGAAAGAACAGTTCTTTCAGGTGTTTTTTCAATAACTTTTGCTAAAACATTTACTCCACGCGAAAAAGGAGTAAGGTTTGCTATTTTAGATACTTTACTCAAATTTTACCTCTCTCTTTTCCCCTATTTTTATTCTTGCACCTTTAAAGTGCAATTTATTTTTCTATTTTCTAATATTTAAATCTTTGTCGAAATCAACTCTTTTTCAACTTCTTCAATATCTTTATGAGTATCTATTGATTTCCAAATAATATCTTTATATTTAACTGCTTTTAATTTCTTTTCAAAAGCTAATTTTGGAAAAGCAGTTGTTTCTATATCTCCTTTCTCAGGCAAATAATCGAATATTTCTGAAGTAAAACAATAAATTCCAGCATTTATCCAATAATTTTCTATTAATGGTTTTTCTTTAAAATATTTAGCATATCCTTTATCATCTACGTCTACGATTCCATAAGGTGATCTAAGTGGTGTAACAGCAATAGCACCAACTCCATCATTAAGTTCTTCAATTAATTTTAAAGGATTTAAATCAGTAATTATATCTCCATTTAATACAAGTATCCTATCCTCATTTCTTAGTAATGCTTCAGCATTCTTTATTCCACCACCTGTTCCTAATGGTTCATCTTCCACAGCATAGCCTACTTTTATTCCAAATTTTGCACCACTTCCAATAAATTCTATAATTTTCTCCTTTTGATATCCAACACATAAAATTACTTCATTTACATTATATTTTTTTAGCCATTCTATTTGCCAAACTAATATTGGTTTTCCAGCAACTTCTATTAAAGGTTTTGGTTTTTCATAAGTTAATGGTCTTAATCTTTTTCCCATTCCACCTGCTAAAATTAAACTTTTCAATTTCTCTCACTTTATTTATTTTTAAAATTTATAATTTCCCATATACTTTTCCAATTTCTTTATTTATAAATTCTTTTGGAACTAAACCTATAATTCTATTTGCTTCTCTTCCATTTTTAAAGAATATTAATGTAGGAATACTCATGATTAAAAATTTTGCTGCTACTTCTTGATTTTCATCAACATTAATTTTTCCAAAAACAATTTTTCCTGCATATTTTTTAGCTAATTCTTCTATAATTGGAGCCATTATTCTGCAAGGTGCACACCATTCAGCCCAAAAATCTATTATTAAATTATTATATTTTTTAATAATTTCATTAAAATTTTCATTATTTATCTCTATTGGAGAATCTAATATTTTTTCATTATTTATTTCTCTTTTAATGTTTTTTAATAAATATTCATGCATTTTTTTATAACGTATTTTTTCTAATTCTAAATCTTCATTATCCTTCATTTTATTTAAGAATTTAGAAGACTTTAAAATAAAGTTTAT
>Ga0185307_1000139_pt1 | contig 49939 bp, 42 predicted proteins | sample LHCtaG_FD_128010 | JGI IMG/M metagenome (GOLD analysis project Ga0185307, IMG submission 128010) | Hot spring microbial communities from Little Hot Creek, USA to study Microbial Dark Matter (Phase II) - LHC4sed_matched (SPADES... | ecosystem: Environmental > Aquatic > Thermal springs > Hot... | reverse complement strand
AATAGAGGACAAGGAAACAAAAATATCTAATTAATGAAATTAGAAATAAAGTTATTTTGGATGATGCCTTTAAAGTGCTTAAAAAATTAGATGATGAATGTGTAGACATGGTTTTTATAGGTCCGCCATACTTTTTACAGCTACCGAATAAAGAATTGAGAAGATGGGAAGTAAAAACGGTGGTTGAAGGTGTGGGAAAAAAAACCTCCAACCCCAAAAGAAGAATATGAAAAGGAAAATGTGCTATTTTTGGAAGATGCTGATTTGTGTAAAAAACTTTTTGACAAAATTGAAATTATGGGAAACACTATTAAAAAATAATAAATTTTTCTGCCATTGGTAAATTTTATAGGGAACCGTTCAGGAGGTTATTGGGGGAATAGGGAAAGACTTTTTATAATAATTATTTTTTAAAATTTTTATTTGAAATATTAAAACCTTTCTTCTTATTATTCTCATCATCTATTATAACGAAAAAGTGCCTTTTATCTTACCCCTAAATTTATCTTTTTAAAAAAGGAATAACAATGATTATCAATAGAATTATGGTTGCTAAAATAGCGCCAATTTTGCCTAAAAAGCAAAATATCGATACAATTAATGAAGCGAGAAAGACACCAAGGGTAATTGCCAAGAATGATAAAATTGGTTTTAGACCTAAGATGAAAGAGGCTAAGGCACCGGTCCAGGCACCAGTTGTTGGTAAAGGAATACCAACAAAGATGATAAGTCCTAAGATTTCATATTTTTCAATTATTTTGCTCTTCTTTTGGGTTCTTTTAAAGAGCCAATCAAAAAATTTTTTAAATAAAGGTATTTTGGTTAAAAGATTTAAAATAAATCTTAAAAGAAAAAGAATTGGCAGAATAGGCAGAAGGTTACCAATTATTGATAAGATGAGACCTTTAAAATAAGGAAAACAAAAATAATTGATTGCTAAAGGTAAGGCGCCCCGTAATTCAACAATGGGTAAGGTGGCAACGATCAAAATAATTAACTCTTTGGAAATTCCTTTCTTTTCTAAAGAATTGACAATTTTTTTATCCCAGCGGTTTTCGGCAAAGATATTAGAGAATAACAAAAGAAGTAATAAAATAAAGATAATTTTTCTCACGGTAATCCCTTTCTTTTTCTTAAATAGATATCTAAGATGTAAAGGAAAATTAATAAGAGGTAGATATAAAAGTTATTTTGGAAATAGATTTTAAAATTAACCCTTTTCTTTTCCTGATTTAAAAAGGAAAAAGAGGGGATATTGGGGAAAAGATAAAAATTGCCGTTACTTATTTCACTTAAATTTTTTAAAGTTAAAGTGTCTAAATAGGGTGTCTTTTCTTCGGCTATCTTGGTAAAAACTTTTATTTTGTGAAAACTTTCTTTTATTTTCTCTTTATCTTTAAAAACCGATATTTTAAAAGCAATTTCCCCGGTATCCGGTGGAAAAAAACTTGTTTGGTAAAGACCGTCACTAATTTCCGAAAAGAGCTCTTTTATTTCGTATTGGGGAATTTCTAAAAGAAGATTTAAATTTTTAGCCGGTTGGCCAATCTCGTTTAAGATAGTTGTTTTGATTTTTACCTCTTCAGCTAAATTATAAAACTCTTTTTCTAAATAAACATCAACCCGATAATTGCCTTCTTTTAAAAAAGAAATCAAAGAGAGAAAAAAGTTGTTAACTTTATTTTGTAATATTTCGTCCGGAATAAAAAACCAACGCCAGAAAGGATAAGCAGTAAAAAAGGCAATTATTTTATCAGGATAAACTGAATAAGCAAAAAGGGGAGAAGAATCTTTTTCACTTATCAATAAAGTTGAACAATTTTCTTTTGGTCTACCTTTTAAATAACCCCAAAAAGGTGGCAATTGGTTAAGAGCATCTAAAATCTCTTCCCAGATGATATGTTCCCTTCCTTTTTCGGTTAATAAAAAAGAAACTTCTTTTTGGGTAATATTCTTTTCAATATTGATTGGCAGATATTCAGAAAAATTGTTAAAGTTGCTGTTTTTATCAGCTAAAAATAAAATTCCTTTAGCCTTAGTTATTAAATTTTTAAGGTTATTTTTTTCTTCCGAAGATAAAGCCGAAAAGTCAAAATTGTCAAAGATAAGAACTTCGTAATTTTTTTCCTTAGGTAAAAGAATTTTTTTCTCAAAAGAAAAGAGAAATTCGGTTTGGTAATCAGTTTTATCTTCTAAAATTCTTCTTATAAATTTCAAATTGAAAGTTGGTTGGTTGGAAAGATAAAGAATTTTGGCGCTCTTCTTTTTGACCTCAATCGTAAAAAAGTATTGATTATTTTGTTGGTCAACTTCATCAGTAAAATAAGGGATTTTTAAGGTTAAAAATTTTTTTCCTTCTTCTTGGAAAATTATTTTAAAGGAATCTTCTAAAATTATATTCTCCGTAAGGAAATTTATTACTTTTTTTTCTAAGGGCTTTTTGTCTAAAGTCAAACTTACTTCTAAAGGACCTTTGAGGTTAATGCTTTTTATTCGAAAAACAATCTTTACACTTTCTTCGGTAAAAACAAAATTAGGATAGCTAACATCATCAATAGCAAAGTCTTTTATTTGGGGCATTCCAAAACCAACAGTAAAGATTTGGAAAGGAAGACTTTCTTTGAAAAGCAAATCGCCCTCATTATGAAGACCATCGCTTAAAAGTAAAATTATATCCGGTTTTTTTAAAAGAGAAAAATCAATCACTTTTTTTAAATTTGTTCTTTTCCCTTCGCAAGTGATATTTTTAAGGGAAGAGATTTCTTTAATTGTTTCGCTGAAAGAAAATAGTTTAGCTTTATCCAATTCTCTTTTTAAAGTTTCCAAAAAGTTTATAGCTAAGGGAAATTTTTTTTCATCAGCCATACTTAGAGAATTGTCTAAAAAGATAAAAATCTTTTTTCTTTTAGAGAGAGTAAAATTTAAGGTGAAATTAAAAAGAATAAAAATCAAGAGGATAGTCATAATTATTCGTAAAAAAGAAAATTTATTGAAGATACTCATCAAGTTTTTTGGCTTCTTTTATGGGCAAAAGGTTAATAGTTATCGTCGTATCGGTTTGCCATTCTTGCTCGGCTTCATAAGAAAAATCGGGATAGAAATCTAAGTTAATATCTAAAAGGGCAATAAGTTGATATTTACCCTTTTTTACTTTGGTTTTAAAGTTCCCCTTTTTGGTTAAAGAAAAAGCGAGCGAATTATCATTTTTATTTTTAAAAATAAGAATTGAATTTTCCACTAGGCTTTCTTTTAAAAATACTTTTCCCGCTAAATTGATAAATTTTATTGCGGTATCAAAAATTTGAAACTTTTCTTCACCTTCGGCTAAAGGATTACCACCTAAATCTTTTAAGGTTGGCAAAATAATAAAAGAAGAAAATTCTTTTGGTGCTTCTTTAAATTTTAATGAAAGATTCTTTTTATCTTCCTGCCAAATAGTTTCGGCTATTATTGTTGAAGCTAAAAAATATAAATTATTAGTAACCAGCGGTTCAGAAAAACTTATTAATACTGCCTCTTTATTGATAGTAATATTTTGGATAAAAGGTTTTACGGTATCCGGAAGAGGATTACCTTTAAATTTTAATTTAAGATGGGAAAGGTTATTATTTAAATCGCGCGCCTCACCTTTAAGCCAGTAAGTTATTGGTTTTTGGGGATTAGTAATAATTGTTAAAAATTCTTTTTCTACAAAGAGTGAGAGGATTTTTAAGGTCTCTTTTGAAGAGAAAATGATAAACTTTTCTTTTTCAATTTGGGGAGAGAGGTTTTCATTAAATTTGATTTTTAGAGTGTAATTATTAGGAACAAAATAATCAACAATTTCCGGTGGAAAGATATCCGGATTGGGTGGTGGTAATTTTTGGGCACAGCCGAATATTAATAATAAAATGATAAAAAAAAGTTTTTTCATTTTTTTTCTGCTATCTTTGCTAATTCCTTTGTTAAAATTTTATACATTTTAAGGTATTGGGGAAAGAATTTTTTCAAAAATCTTTTGTGAAGGGTAATAACCTCCTTTTCTTTTCTTACTGCTGGACCAGTGATCACCTCTTTTATCTTTTTTTCAAAAATATTCTCTATTGTGGTTTTCACCAAAGGAAAAATTGCTTCTTTTTTGATTTTTAATTTTTTGGCAATTTGGAAAGTAAAATTAAAAAGCGGAAAAAGAAAGTTGGTGGTGGTACACATTAAATGGTATAATGGTTTATCTTTCTTATTTAGGTAAAAATATTTATTAGAAATTTCTTTAACAATTCTTTTAGCCATCTCTTTTCCTTTTTTTGTTCCCTCAATCGCAAAATAAGTGGTTGGCAGATATGCTATTGCCTTTTTAAAATTACCAAAAGTTTGAATAGGATGAAGAGAAAAAAGATGAATCTTTTTCTTCTTTTTTTGCCAATGGAGGATATCGGCCGGCAAAGAACCAGAAAAATGACCAAGATAAGTATTAGGTTTTAGGTATTTCTCAATTTCTAAATAGACCTTTTTAATCTCTTTATCCGGAGTAGCAACAAAAATTAAATCGCAATTTTTAGCCACTTTTAAATTATCAAAATTTTTCATTTTTTTATCGCTAATGGCAGCAATTTTAAAACCCTTCCTTTTTAAAAAAGAAACAAATACTTTACCTACCTTTCCGTAACCAATGAAGCCGATTTTTAATTTTTTAATATTTATCAATCATAAATTATATTTAAAAAAGTTAATTAGTCAAACTTATTGAACTTTTTTAATTTGTTATTATAATTTTAAAAAACAAAATGGAGGAGAAGATGAAGAAAGTAATTCCTTTAATTTTAATTCTTTTATTTAATTTTTTAATCGCCGATGAAACTATTCCCAATCAAGTGGTGGTGAAATTTAAAAAGGAGTTCCGCTCGCTTATTAATCCGCAACTTAAAGAAGGGATTTTTTATACCGGAATAAAAACCTGTGATAAGTTAAACGAATATTTTTTAGTAAGAAAGATTGAAGGAATAAAAGGCAGAAAAGATGAACTTTTTTTGAAATACGGCTTTGATTTGTTGTATCTTTTTCATTATGAAAAAGAAGAAAAGGTTGGCAAAGTAATTAAGGAATATGAAAAATTGGGAATCTTTGAATATGTTTTGCCTAATCTGTTGGTACCAATGGATAAAATTGATACTTTTATTCCCAATGACCCCAGATATATCTATCAATGGCATTTGAAAAAGACTGATTGTCCAATCGCGTGGTCAATATCGCAAGGTGATACTTCAGTAGTAATTGCTATCGTTGATGATGGCATTGATTATAACCACGAAGATTTGGTTGATAATATGTGGATAAACCAGCCGGAAGATTGGAATCATAATGGTCGTTTTGACCCTTATCCTATCCCTGGTGGTGATTTAGACGGTGTTGATAATGATGGTAATGGTTTTGTTGATGATGTCTGTGGCTATAATTTTGTTTATTCTTCTCCTGATCCTCATCCGGGAACTGATGAACATGGAACCTTATGTGCGGGAGCCGCCAGTGCGGTTACTAATAATGAAATAGGGGTTGCTTCTTTTGGTTTTAAATGTCGATTGATGGCTTTAAGATGCGGAACTGGTGGTGGAATTAATATTTATCACGCCATTTCGGCTATCCAATATGCTGCTCAGAATGGTGCTTGGGCAATAAGTATGAGTTGGGGCGGCCCTAATTATTATCCACCTTTAAATGATGCTATTCAGTATGCTTGGGATAGGGGGTGTGTCCTTTCGGCTTCAGCGGGAAATACTTATTCTGGCGGTGCTCCTCGCTATCCGGCTTGTTACGACCGAGTAATTGCCACTGCTGCTTCTGATCCCAATGATTACCATTCGGTCTGGGGAGGTGGTCAAGAATCAAATTATGCTCCTTGGGTTGATGTTTCTGCTCCCGGAACAAATGTCCACACTACAACTCTTAATAATGGTTATGTGGGATTTGATGGCACTTCAGCAGCTTCTCCTTGTGTTGCTGGTTTGGCTGCCCTTTTGAAAGCCGCTTTTCCTTCGCTTACTAATGCCGAATGTACAACAATGATTTTCTATTCTTGCGATACTATGCCTGATACCCTTTATCCCCGCCGTTTATTAGGATTTGGCAGAATTAATGTCGGTAAAGCCCTTTCTATGAGAACAAAATCCGATTTGGTTTTAAGAAGATTTCGGATAAATGACCAGATGGGAAATAATAATGGTGTTCCGGAAAGGGGTGAGCCGGTTGGTCTTATTATTCAGATTAGAAATTCTAAATTTTGGCAAAATGCTACCAATGTCCGCTGTTCTTTATCCACCAGAAATCCTTATATTGAGATTATAAAACCGATTGCTACTATTTCCCAGATTCCAGCTGGTGACAGTGTTTGGTTAAGCAGTGATTCTTTTGCCTTTAGAATGCGCGATAACGCCCCCTCGCAGGCAGTTGAATTTGAAATAAAAATTACTGCTTCCCCAATGCCTTATATTGAAAAACCTTGGAAGATTAAAGTTAAGTGTGGTTTTCCGAGGATTTTGGTTGTTGATGATGATGACCGCAAAGATTATCAACGTTTTTATTTAGGAGCAATTGATTCCCTTGGTGCCTTTTATCGTTATTGGTCAATAGATACTTTGGGATTGCCACCCCAAGAGACCTTGAACCATTATCCAGTAGTTATTTGGTTTACTGGCTTAGATAGTATAAATTCTTTAACCGAAGCTGAACAGAATCTTTTAGCCAATTACTTAAATAATGGTGGCAATCTCTTTATCTCTGGTCAAAATATCGGGCAAAATATCGGGCAAACATCTTTTTACCAAAATTATCTGAAAGCAAGATATATTGGTCCTAATGCCAATACCTATTGGATAGTTGGTATTTCTGGCGATCCCATTGGCGGTGGCGATACCATAGTGGCGGCTGGTGGCGGCGGTGCCAATAATGCCCGTTCTAATGATATTATTGAACCAATAAATGGTAGTATTGCTACCCATTTTTATAAAGACCAGCCTAATAGTTATGCTGGTATAAGATATGAGGGAAATTATCGTTTAGTCTATTTTGCCTTTCCTTTTGAAGCCGTTGATTATGTGGCTACCAGATATATTCAAAGACCAGCCTTATTGAGAAGAATCCTTATTTTCTTTGGTGAAACCTTACCCTACAGTATTGAAGAAGAGATACCAATGGTTATTTCTTTAAAAAATAATTACCGAACCTCTATCGTAAAAAGTCGTTTAACTATTTCCTTGGAAAAACCTTTTGCCGGCGAAATCTATTTGGCAGCAATTAATGGTCAAATCATAAAAAAGATTTATCAGGGAACTTTAGAAAAACAACTAACCTTAAATCTTAACAATCTTTCTTCTGGGCTTTATTATTTAATTTTAAAAGGAAAGAAAGAGGTTAGCTATTGGAAATTATTGACCATAAAATAATCTTTCGGCTAATATTGGTGGTAAATTAGCTTTAATAATTTTGTCAGCAGCTTTTTTAATATTGTATTCAATTCTTCGAATTTCAAAAATATTAGTTTTAGTATCATAGATAGCAAAACTTGCTTTTGGATTTCGGTCCCGAGGCTGACCAACACTACCCACATTAATTATATATTGGCGATCGCTTTTTAATTCAAATTTATTTTCTTTAATAATTTCAATCCGACCGTCAGTTGTTTTGGCAACGCAAAAAGGTATGTGAGTATGACCAACCAAACATACCGGATAGCTAAAATAATTAAATTGAGGAATAATTTCTTCAATAGTAAAAAGATAATACCAGTCACTGGGTTCCGCCGGCGAAGAATGAACAATATGGAAGGGGTAGGATTTGTTAACCAAGAGAAAAGCATCAAGATACCATTGGGATTCTTTGGTTAAAACTTTTTGCGTCCAGAGGATAGCCTCTTTAGCGTAAGGATTAAACTCGTCAATTGACGTCTTTTTTAAAGCTGCGTAGTCGTGATTCCCCGCGACGCCAACAATCTTTTCTTGTCTCAATAATTCAATACATTCATTGGGATTGGCACCGTAACCAACCAAATCGCCTAAAAAAATTATCTCGTTACAATCTTCTTTTTTTATTTCTTTTAAAACGACTTCTAAGGCTTCTAAATTTCCGTGGATATCAGAGATTATTCCGAATTTCATTTTTTTAAATTTTTATATATAGCATCAAGAACACCATTAATAAATCTTTTGGCTTCTTCATCAGAAAATTCCTTGGCTAATTCAATTGCTTCGTTGATACTTACTTTCGGGGGAATATCTTCAAAATAAAGAAGTTCGCAAGTGGCAATGCGCAGGATTGCCCGGTCAATGTAGGAAAGGCGATTAAATTCCCAATTTATTAAATGTTTTTTGATTGTTTTATCAATCGTCTTTTTATTTTCTTTTATTTTACCTATCAGTTTATCAAGAAATTCCAAATTTCTTTCGTTCAATTTTACTTTTTTTAAAACTTCTTTAACTACTTCGTCAAGAGGTATGCCAATTAAATCATTAATGTAAAGAATAGTCAAAAGAACTTTTCGAACTTTCCTTCTTTGGGGAACTGTCAAATCTTTTCTTTTAGATTCGCCATTTCAATAGCGGCTAAAGCCGCCAAGAAGCCCTTATTGCCTTCTTTAGTCCCAGCCCTTTCAATTGCCTGTTCCAGAGTTTCGGCGGTGATAATACCGAAAGTCGTCGGAATTCCAGTATCAAAATAAATCTTGGCAATTCCTTTGGTTACTTCGTTGGCAATATACTCCGAATGGGGAGTTTCGCCTCGGATAATTGCTCCTAAACAGATAATCGCATCGTAATTTCTCTTCTCGGCAATTTGACGAGCGACGCCAGGAATTTCAAAGGTCCCAAAAGTCCAATAGATATCGCAAGCTAAAGCATTGTGTCTTTCTAAGCAGTCTAAGGCACCTTTTAACAAATTTTGGGTGATAAATTCGTTAAAACGAGAGATTACAATGGCGAACTTTTTGTTTCTGGCATCTAAATAACCTTTAAATTCCTTAACTTCCATCTTTCACCTCACTTTCTAAATTACCTAATAAATGTCCCAGTTTATCTCTTTTGGTTTTTAAATATTTCAAATTTCTTTTGTTTGGTTTTATTATTAAAGGTACCCTTTCAATTACTTTTAAACCGAAACCTTCCAAACCAATAATTTTTTTAGGATTGTTGGTAAGCAATCTTATTTTTTTTACTCCCAAATCAGCAAGAATTTGGGCACCAATTCCGTAATCTCGCAAATCCGGTTTTTTGCCCAAGACTTTGGCTGAATCTACGGTGTCTAAACCTAAATCCTGTAATTCATAAGATTTTAATTTTAAAAGTAAACCTAAACCTCTTCCTTCTTGGCGCATATAGAGAAGAACACCTGCTTTTTCTTTGCTGATCATTCTTAACGCTGTATGAAGTTGTTCTCCACAATCACATCTTAAAGAATGGAAAACATCACCGGTTAAACATTGGGAATGAACCCTTACTAAAACACTTTCTTCTTCTTTTACATTTCCTTTTACCAAAGCCAAATGTAAATGGTGTTCAATTAGATCTTCATATAAATAAAGATCAAATTCACCATAAGGGGTTGGTAATTTGGTAATTACTTTTCTCTCAATAAGTTTTTCGTTTTTCTTTCGGTAAGCAATTAAATCTTTTATGGTAATGATTTTAATATTAAACCTTTCAGCTAATTTAAATAAATCTTTTAATTTTGCCATTTTTCCGTTTTCCGCCATTATTTCGCAAAGCACTCCAGCTGGATAAAGTCCGGCTAAACGAGCTAAATCAACACTTGCTTCCGTATGACCGGCTCGTCTTAATACTCCACCTTTAGCGGCTTTTAAAGGAAATACATGACCAGGTCGGGCAAAATCTACTGGCTTAGATTTGGGGTCAATTAAGGCTTTAATAGTTTTTGCTCGATCATAGGCGGAAGAACCGGTAGTAGTGCCTTTTTTAACATCCACTGGTACTGCCATGGGAGTACCATATTTGGCTGGATTTTTATTGTCAATTATTAAAGGTAATTCTAACTCTTCAATTCTTTCTTCTTCCAAAGCAACGCAGATTAATCCTCTTCCGTATTTTGCCATAAAATTGATTTTTTGGGGAGTTATTTTTTCGGCAGCGCAGATAAAATCACCTTCATTTTCTCTTTCTTCATCATCAACCACAATCACCATTTTTCCTTTTTTAATCTCTTTTATTGCTTCTTCGATAGTAGCAAATCTTTTTTTCATTTTCTTTTTATATAATTTAAATAATAAAATCTTCTAAAAACCTTTCTCTTTTTAATTTTCTTCCACCAGGCTTCGTTTTCTTTGTACCATTCAATAGTTTTTTTTAAACCTTCTTCAAAAATGATTTTTGGCTCCCAATCAAGTTCTTTTTTCACTTGCGAATAATCACAGATAAGCCTTTTTACATGTCCCTTTCTATCGGTTATATATTTTAACAAACTTTTCGGTTTTTTTAAATATTCCAATATCTGCTGAGCAATCTCGTTTACGCTGTATTCTTTACCACTGCCAATGTTAAAAACTTTTCCTTGATATTTTTCTATTGGTACTTCTAAAAATTTTATAAGAATTTCGCAAAGGTCTTTTACATAAAGGTAATCGCGGGTATTCTTTCCATCACCATAAATAAATAGGGGTTTATCTTCCAATGCCTGAGTAATGAAAAAGGGAATTAATTTTTCTGGATATTGTCTTTCGCCATAGATATTAAAAGGTCTTAAGATAATAATCGGTAAATTATAAGTAGTATAATAGGCATAACAGAGTCGTTCAGCACCTACTTTAGTAGCCGCATAAGGACTTTGGGGATTTAGTGGATGGTTTTCATCAATGGGTGAATAAGTTGCCGTGCCGTAGACTTCACTGGTAGAAATATGAAGAAATCTTTCTTTTGGGTATTCTTTTAAAATTTCTAATAAATTATAAGTACCTAAAAAATCAGTTTTTACAAAAATATCCGGATTCAAAAGCGAACGGTCAATATGGGTTTCCGCCGCCAAATGGATCACCTTATCAACTTTTTTAAATAAATCTTTCACCAATTTTTTGTTATTAATATCACCGCGGATAAAATGGAAATTTTTATTGGACAGGAGATTTTTAATATTATCAATATTTCCCGCATAAGTTAATTTATCAAGAACATAGACTTCGTAACCATGATTAATCAATTCTTCGGTTAAATGGCTGCCGATAAAACCAGCACCACCAGTAATAAGAATCTTTACCATTGGTAAGGAATTTCCGGTGATTTATAATCTATTCGGTATTCATCAGGATTTTCGTAATTGTAGACATGGGTTGGAATATTTAACAGATAAGCCGGCTCATTCCCTAAGGGTTTAAAACCATGTAAGACCAATGGCGGAATTTTTATCAATAAAGGGTTTAATTCGCCAATAAAAAATTCATTAATCTCTTTATAGGTATTGGAATTCTCACGGTTGTCAAAAAGAACGACTTTTGCCATTCCCTTGATGATAGTAAAAAAGTCAGTTTGAATTTTGTGATAATGCCAGGCTTTAATAATACCCGGATAGGCTACCGAGATATAAACTTGACCAAATTTCATAAAAATAGTATCATCGGCCCGTAAAATCTCCATTACAAAGCCTCGCTCATCAGGAATTAACCTTAATTTTTTTATTTCTACCCCTTCAATCATAACTTCAATCTTTCTTTGGCCTTTTTCAATTCTTCTTTGTCTGGGAAAAGAACAACTTTTGCGCTTTTTCTTGGTCTTTCCAGCATCGCATTAAATCCTTTTTCAAATTCTTCTAAAGAAAAAAGATGGGTAATCACTGGACTGATATCCAATTTTTTAGAACTTAATAAATTTCTTACCCGATACCAGGTATCAAAAATTTTTCGGCCATTTATTCCGTGAATTTGACAGCCTTTGAAAACAATGCCGTTGTTATAATCGAAACCAAAAGGTAAAGGTGATACGGAAGCAATGCCAAAAGCTGTTATCCTTCCACCTTTCCGAACTAATTGGAAACAATCTAAGATTGAATCTTCGCTACCGGTCATTTCTAAAGCGACATCAACACCGTTACCATCGGTTAGCTCTTTCACAATCTTAATCCTTTCTTCTCTGGTAGTTTTATTAGTCCAAACTTGGAAATCAGCACCCATTTTTTTGCCAATTTCCATATTGAAATCATATTTGCCAAAATGGATAATTTTTGCAACCCCGGCTACCTTGGCGACGCCAATAGCAAATAATGATATTGGTCCGTCACCAGTGATTAACATGGTCTTGCCGCAGACGTCACCATCTTCGCCTAACACCGCGTAAGTAGCATTCCCTAAAGGTTCTTGGACAGTAGCAAATTCCGGTGGTATCTCTTTGTCATTTTTCCAACAGACAATTTCCGGAATAGCGAAATATTCGGCAAAAGCACCGTCACAATCAACACCTAAAATCTTCATATTTTCTCCCACATGGAAAATTCCTAAAAGAGAGGTTAAATCTCCTGGGTCATAAATATGGGTTTCTGCTGATACATAATCACCAACCTTGATTCTTTTTACATTTTTGCCAACTTCCACCACTTCACCCGCCACTTCGTGTCCCAAAGTTTGAGGTAATCTTTTTTCACCAATTCTTTTTTGTGACCATTCATCCCATTTATAAATATGGACATCGGTACCACAGATAGAAGTGGCCTTCACCTTTACTAAAACCCAATCATCGGGAATTTTGGGAATATCAATTTCACATAATTCGGCTCCAAACGCTGGTTTTACCTTTCTTACAGCTTTCATTTTCATTTTTCCCTCCTAATTAATTCTAAATATTCTTTCATTATTTTCACCCCGGCACTTGTGCCGATTCTTGCGGCACCGGCCAAAATAAAATCTTTTGCCTGTAAATAACTTCTAATTCCACCAGAAGCCTTAATCTTTATCTTATCTTTACCTAACTCTTTAAAAAGTCTTACATCTCCCAATTCTGCTCCCTTTGGTCCAAAACCGGTAGAAGTTTTTATATATTCCGCTCCAGCTTTTATTGCGATATCTAAAATTTTAATTTTTTCTTCTTTAGTTAGATAACAGGTTTCCACGATTACTTTTACTCCTAAAGGTCTGGCGGCAGATACTACTTTACTAATATCCTCCAAAACCAGATTGTATTCTTGAGATTTTAGATAAGAAATGTTAATTACCATATCAATTTCATCGGCGCCAGCCTCAATCGCTTTTTTAGTTTCCCAGACCTTTATTTCGGTATCTTGATAACCAAAAGGAAAACTGATAGGTGCACCCAATTTTACACCACTACCTTTTAAAATCGATTTTGCTAAAGAGAGATAACAAGGTAAAACAAAACAAGTGGCAAAATTATATTTTATTGCTTCTTCGCAAGCTTCAATCACTTCTTTTTTAGTGGCTTCTGGTCTCAAAATTGTGTGGTCAATATATTTGTTAAAATCTTTTATCTCATTCATTAACTCTCCTTGATTAAATCTAAAATCTCTTTTAAATAGGCTACTTCCTTTTCTTTGAGTTCTTTTTCCAAAAGAGTTTTCAATTCGCTAATAATATTTTCAAATTGATTTTCGTCAATCGTTTTTTCTTCGTTTGGAAAATAAATCGTTTCCCCATTAGTATCTCTCAGCTCGTAGCCTAAAAAATTAAGGGCGCTGCGAATTTTATCGCCAATATCATATCTTTTATTTGCCCGGGCGATATTTCGAGCTTTAATAAAATTTTCAATTTTATTTTTATTTTTCAAATAAAGTTTCTCTTTTTCTTCCATTTTGAAGCCCAATAATTTCAAAGAAGCAATTACCGAAGAAGATAAAGAATAATTTTTGGTTTTAAAAAATTCCTCAATCATTTTAAAAATCTCACCTAAGGCAAAAGGAGTGTTTAAATCATCTAAGAGAGCATTAACAATTTTTTCGGGAACAATAAAAGATCCGGAGGGAGTACTTTCTCTTTGGGCAAAAAGAAGAAACTCCTTTATTCTTTTCCACTGACTTTTTGTCTCTTCTAAACTTTCAAAAGTGAATTCGTAAGGTGATTTGTAATGGGCTTTTAATAAAAAAAGTCGGATAACATCCGGTTCGTAAACTTTTAAGGCTTCTTTTGCTAAGAAATAATTTTTGGTTGATTTTGCCATCTTTTCCCCTTTTAATAAAAGTAAACCATTATGAAGAAAATACCTAACAAATTGCCGACCAGTTGCCGCCTCCGATTGGGCAATTTCGTTTTCGTGATGGGGAAAGATTAAATCTTCACCACCGATATGGATATCAAAAGTCTCGCCCAAATAATGCATTGACATTGCCGAACATTCAATATGCCAACCAGGTCTTCCTTTACCAAAGGGTGAATACCAATAGGGTTCATTTTCTTTATATCTTTTCCACAAAGCAAAATCTAAAGGATTTCTTTTTTCTTCATCAATTTCTACGCGGGCACCAGCCAAAAGCTCATCAATCTTTTTCTTAGACAATTTACCATATTCTTTAAACTTACTGATATCAAAATAGACACCAGAATTTGTCTTATAGGCATAACCTTTTTTTATTAATCTTTGGATAAGATTAATAATTTCCAAAATAAATTGACTGGCTTTGGGATAGGCGTTAGCTTTTTTAATATTCATCTTTTCTTCCACATAGAAATATTCATCAATATAGTTTTGACCAATATCTCGCCAATCCCTTTTCTCTTCATTGGCTTTTTGGATGATTTTATCGTCAATATCAGTAAAATTTTGGATATAAATAACCTTATAACCTAAAAACTCAAAAAACCTTCTTAAAACATCGGCAAAGATAAAAGTTCGTAAATGACCTAAATGGGGTGAGTCTTGAACGGTCATTCCGCAGGTATAAATTTTAACAACATTCTCTTCTATTGGTTTAAATTCTTCTTTTTTATTCGTCAAGGTATTAAAAAGCAACATAATTATATTATTTTAAATAAAAAAAGATTAATGTCAAAAAGAGAAATATTTGACATAAAATTAAAAATTTGTTATGATATAGAAAATGCAAGAAATAAAATTTTAATATTTTTATTAGTTTTTCTTATAATTTTTTGTTAAAAAACTGCCAACCTATGTTTCTGAACCAATTAAGTTATAATTTCGGTATGATAAAAAGTCAATCTCCTCTTTTTCTTTCTTTTTGCTGTAAGAAAGTGCTGAATGAAGTTATCTTGCACCCTTTAATGTTTCAAATAATTCTGACATAAACGGAGGAGAAATAAATGAAAATATTTAAGGTGTTCTCAATCATCCTCTTTTTATTGAAAGTCATTGGTTTTTCTTTCTCTAATGTCTTAATTTCTTACATTGATTTTGACAGAGATATCGGTAAAGGTAGAGTAGCTATCCGCCTTTAGATGATTTGGTAATCAGGATTAGAAATCATGAGTATTTTATCAGGTGTCAAAAGTAAATTACCGAAAGTTCCTATATTTTTAAGAATGGCAATATTAAAAGGTTTAAAAAAAGAGGAGTATTATGAGTTCCCTGCTTATGCGAAAGCATTTGGTGTTATCTTGGATAGAAAAATGCGATATGAATTGGAAATTGCTGGTTTCCGTGTCAGAAATTTAGGTTCATATTTTTCTTCTTTCCTTGGTGGTTATTTAAATCTGATAAAGAAAGCCCAGATGTTAAATTGGGGAATAGCCAGTTGGGATATTATCACGATTGGCATAAATTCCCAAAATTGAGAATAAAAATTCTTTCCTATCAGGAGAAGTTGTATTCAACAGATGGTTTATTTGCCCCTATTTCAATTTTGGACTCATCGACCATTTTTCTCGGGAATTTAATAACTACTGATGTAGAAAAAAAAGACCTTTTAACTTTATCTCTCTGAGAGTAAAAGTGCAACCATCTGAGAAAAATATTTTTAATTTTATAGATAGGTTATCAGCTCTTAAAATTCGTAGAAAATTTTTTTAATAAAAAGCTCAGTGAATATCTTACCTAAAAATATCAACCGAGGGCCTACCGAGAACGCTAATAATAATCTCCTTCAAAACGAATTTAATATATTGAGAAAGAACAGGTTTTTTAAATCTGAGACAAAGGGTCAACTTTATACAAGATTTAACGGTTTTAATAAACAAGGTTTGTAGAAGTTTTAAAAACGGAAACAATATCCTTCCTTTTAGTCATACCCTCTACCATTTCCCCTCTTTATAAGTTCTTATTTTCAAGAACTTACCAATTCAATAACTAATTCCAAATTTTTTGTTTGGGGAAAGAAATCAAAAAAGGCGACGGATTTTATTTGGTAGTTATTTAGTTCTCTTAAGTCTCTTATTAATTGGTTTAGATTACAAGAGACATAGATTATTAATTCTGGTTTTAATTGGTTTAGATATTTTAATGCCTTTGGATGGATACCAGCTCTTGGTGGGTCGGCAATAACAAATAAGGGTTTATTAAGCGAAAGTTCTTTTAAATTTCTGTCCTCTAATAAGATTGGATGGACATTTTTTATTTTATTTAATTCGCAATTTTTTTTAACTAAATTTAATGATAACTGGTGGTTATCAACAACAATAACATCTTTAAACTTTTCACTATTGATAATACCAAAAACTCCGACACCACCATAGAAATCAAGGAGTTGACTATCTTTGGTTTCGTAGTTATTTAGAATTTCGCTCACATATTGATGAAGTTTTTCAGTTAAATCATCATTTACTTGGAAAAAACCTTGCGAATGGAAATAAAATTCTTTGGTGTTTATTTTGGTATATAACAAGTCAATTCCTTTAACTACTTGGTAATTTTCCGAAATACTGACATCGGTATTTGGTGGTACTTCGCAAATAATAATGTTATCAGCGGAAGTAAGAAAAACAAAGTTTTTAATTAATTTTAGGGCTTCTTCTTTGTATTCGCTTTTTTCGTTAATAACAAAAGAGATTGTCGAGGTTAAAGCACTTCTTATTACCGCATAGCGGAAAGTTCCAATATGTTTTTTTATATCAAAATAATCAATATCTTTAAAATAATCCCTAACTTCTTTTAAAAGTTGGTTTATTTTTTCTTTGGCAATTAAACAGTAGTTTATATCAACAAATTTATACCATTTACCTTTTTCTCTTAACCCGATGCCATTTTTGAAAAAGACAAAGTCCATTCGGTTACGGTAATGGAGGGGTTGGGAAGGAAATATTTTTATTTCTTTAATATTTAAATATTTTTTTATTAAATCAATTTTTAAAGCCAATTGTTCTTCGTAAGTTAAATTTTGATAATCACAACCACCGCATTGGGGGAAATAGGGGCAAGATTTTATCATTTTATCTTCGCGGATGAAAAGTATTATAAATTTCCTTTAGGTATTCCTTATTCATTTTGGTATAAATCTGAGTTGTTGAGATATTAGAATGGCCTAACAGTTCTTGAACTACTCTTAGATTGGCTCCCCTTTCTAAAAGATGAGTAGCAAAGGTGTGACGAAAAGTATGGGGAGTAATTTTTTTCTTAATACCCGCCATTTTTACATATTTTTTTAAAATTTTCCAAAAGCCCATTCTTGATAACTTTTCGCCCCGCCGGTTTAAAAAAAGATAAGAGGTGAGTCCAATTTTTTTAGAAAGGAAATAAGGTCGAACAAGATTTATATATTCTTTCACGGCGAAAATTGCTGGCTCGCCAAGAGGAACGATTCTTTCTTTATTTCTTTTACCAATTATTCTTACAAATCCCTCTTCTAAATTCACATCATTTATCTTTAAATTTAAAAGTTCAGAAACTCTCATTCCGGTAGCATAAAGCACTTCCAAAAGTGCTTTCGCTCTTATACCTTCTTCATTTTTAATTGTTTCCGTAGTTTTTATTAACTGTTCAACTTCGCTAACAGTTAAGACTTCGGGCAAACTTCTTTTAATTTTTGGTACCGGCAACTCTTCTAAGGGATTTTTGGCAATTATTCCTTCACTGCTTAAAAATTGAAAAAAAGCTTTTAAAGAGGAGATTTTTCGAGCAAGAGTAGTTGGTTTTATCCCCTTTTTTGAAAGATGACGAATAAATTCTTTTACTTCGTCTTCGTTAATTGTTTTGACATCCTTTTTAAGCCAGGTTAAAAAAAATTTAACATCACTTAAATAATAGTCGGTCGAAATTTTACTCAATTTTCTTTCCGTTAAAAGATAGTAACTGAAATTTTCTATTAAATTATCTAAGGAGGTCATCCTTAGTTAAAATAGTGTCTTTTTTAAAATGGTTATCGTCTTTTTCCGGATGGTCAATGTTATAATGAAGTCCCCTCGATTCCTTTCGCTGATAAGCGGAATAAGCAATTAATAAACCACAAATAATCATATTTTTTGCTTCTAAAGCAAAGATATTAATCCCTTTGTTTAATATTTTATAGATTTCTTCTTTTAAATCAAAAATCTCTTCAATAGCTAAATTTAAATCCTTATCATTTCTTACAATTCCTACTTTATCCCACATAATTTTTTTTAGTCTTTTTACTAATCCTTTTACCTTTTCATTTTCATTATTCTCACTAATTTTATTGATTTCTAAAGTTATATCAAGAATTTTTTTCCCATTTTTTAATAAATCCTTTGATTTTAAATATGCCCGCTCAGCAAAAACTAAAGATTCCAATAAAGAGTTGGAAGCTAATCGATTGGCTCCATGCATTCCGGAACAGGCAACTTCGCCAGCCGAAAGTAAGTTTTCTATCGAAGTTTCTCCATTTTCATTTATTAATATCCCACCACAAAGGTAATGGGCTGCGGGAACCACTGGTATTGGCTCTTTAGTAATGTCGATGCCAAATTTTAAACAGGTCTCATAAATTTTAGGAAAACGATTTTTTATTTTTTCCGGATTGAGATGGGTTAGATCTAATAAGACATATTCCTCTTTTCTTTTTTTTAATTCGTTATCAATTGCCCGAGCTACCACATCTCTTGGTGCTAAACAACCTAAAGGATGATATTTCTCCATAAAAGTTTTTCCGTCAAGTGTTCTTAAAATACCGCCTTCACCTCTTACGGCTTCTGAGATAAGGAAGGCCCGACCGTTAATTTCTCCACCGTATAAACTAGTAGGATGAAATTGAATGAACTCCATATTAGCAATTTTTGCTCCCTTTTCAAAAGCGATGGCAATTCCGTCACCAGTAGCGATTGGTGGATTAGTAGTATATTGATATACTTGACCAACTCCACCGGTTGCCAAGAAGGTAATAGCCGATAAAATTTTTATGATCTTTTGGGTATTTCTTTCTAAAACATAGGCACCGCAAACTCTGTTATCTTTCACAATTAAATCAACAAGAAAACAATTTTCCATTATTTTTACTTCTTTTTCTTTTACCTTTTTTATTAAAGTTTTTTCAATAGCATAACCAGTATAATCTTTGGCGTGAACAATTCTCCTTCGCGAATGACCGCCCTCTTTTCCTAAATCAAATCTTAATTTACCAAAAGAGTTATAATAAGTAGAAAATTCTACGCCTAAATTATATAACTCATAAACTAATCGCGGACCTTCTTGACAGACTATTTTAACAATTTCTTCTCTGGCTAATCCTTCGCCAGCTTTAATAGTATCTTCGTAATGAATCAAAGGAGTGTCATCTTCACCAATGGCAGCAGCGATTCCTCCTTGGGCATAGTTGGTATTGCTTTCGCTACTTTCTTTTTTAGTAATCAAGATTACTTCGTAAAACTCAGCAATTTTATAAGCAAACCATAGACCGGCTATGCCGCTACCAATCACTAAAACATCGGTTTTTAAGGTTTCCATAATTCTAAAAATTATAACTTATTTTCAACCCCTGCGGATAAAAGTTAAAAGATATTTTTTGGTTTTTTATTAAAAACCATGAATTGAAAAAAGAGCCAATTCTCAAAAGTAATGAGGCGGAAAGAAAGAAAGAAGAGATAAGTTTTTTATTTTTTGCATTTCTTCTTTTTTCAATATAAGTTAATCTTAAATCGTCGCTTTCCCACTGCCAACTGTCTTTGCCAAAATAACCGTGCTTTTGGAGGTATTCTTTCTGTTTCTCCGGATCCTCCGGATAAAAATTTCTTGCTTGTCTTAAAACATCTTCATTATATTCTTCACTGGAAGAGTATATTTCTAATAGACGAAAATAATTTTCTTTTTGAAAATAATTAGCCGAGGCATATTTACTAGCAAAAATTTTGGCATTTTCGTTCTCTCTTTTGCTTAAAAAATTATAGGTCTGATAAAAGAAAAGAGAGAAAAGGTCAGCGTAAATAAAATATTCACCCTTTTTTTCTTTCAAAAGCAATTCACCGGTTCCAGGAATAATTAAAGAGGAGAGAGGATAAAGATTGTAAGGTTTTAAATTAATTATCGTGATGATTAAAAAGAAAACCATTTTTTACTCCTTTTAAATAAATCGCTTTCTTTCGATTTACAAAATAAACGCCGCTCTTTTGTTTTCCTTTTTTTAGTTGACCAACAATTGAAAAAACTTTTTTCTTTTTTTGATTATTAAAGTTTCTTCCGCCTTTTTCACTCAACAAAAGATAATTTTTCCTTACTAATTTTCCATAAACATCCCAACCTTTATGTCTTCTATTGTCAATCCAAGCAAAACTAATAATGTTATTTATTTGGGCAATGCTTTGGGAAAAGGTCCATTGATTATTTCCCCAAAATATATCAGGTTCGTGGACAAGTCTGTTATTACCAATTTTATTTCCAAAGTAATCAAACCTTTGGGCATAAACGTCAACGTCACCTCTTCCTTTCCGAAAGTCACAAAAGGTTATGATAAACTCATCATTAATAAAGACAGCTGAAGGCGAATACTGGTCAGCGTTAGTATTATCATCGTTGACTAAAATATTATTGCCAATTCTTTCACCATTAATTTTAAATAATTGACAATAGATATCAACATTTCCATTTCTTTCATCTTCCCAACAAACTACTATTAATGAATCCTTTGTGGCACAAGTGGGATATCCTTGGAATTCATTAGTTTCTTCATTTACTAAAATACTTGGCTGATTACCAATTTTTAAATAAACGTCGTAATCTCCCAACCGATTATCCATCCAGACAAAAATCGGTAAAGTCTCGTTAAAAGTGAGAAAGCCAAAAAGGGCATTCCCGGTATTATTATCGCTTATTCTGAAATTATTACCAAGGGGATTTAAAAAAGAATCATAATACTGACCGTAAATCAGATATCTTCCTTCACGGTTATCAGGCCAAATTACTAAAAATTTATCATTTTCAGAAGCAGCAACTACCGGAAAACCTTGAGAAGCATTATTTGTATCGTCATTAATTTTGAAATTTCTGCCAAGTAAATTACCATTGATATCTAATATCTGGCCATAAATATCAATATCATTATTTCTCCACGAGATAAAAGTAATAAGGGCTTTATTTAGATTGTTTAAGCCGATACTTGAAAAGAAATTATAACCTTCATCACTAACTTTTTTATTTTCTATCAAGAAATTTCCTAAGGTATCAAAAAAAGTAGCATAAATATGGCAATCTCCTTCTCTTTCATCCTCCCAGCAAACTCCAAAATATTGGTTATTGGCAGTGATAAAAGGACAGCGTTGGTGAGATGAGGCAAAATCTTCGTTAATTTTAAAATTGCTGCCAATCTTTCTATTATTCTCATCATAAAATTGACCATAAATATCTAAATTCCCTTCTCTCTCATCTTCCCAGACAATTAAATAGTGATTGTTTATTAAAGAAATAATACTTGGAAAATCTTGGTAAGAGTTATTAACATCATCATTAACTTTTTCATTGTTACCTATTCTTATTCCTTCCTGACTAAAAATCTGTTTGTAAATGTCAGGATTGCCTTCCCGTTCGCAGGTGAAAACAACGATAAAATTACCAAAAGTATCACTTTCGCAAGAAGGAGAATATTGGGAATTTTGAGTATTATCGTCATTTACTAAAAAGTTTCTTCCAATTCTTTGATTAGCAGCATTGAAGATTTGAGCATAAATATCCCAGTTGCCATTTCTTTCATCTTCCCAACAAACTAACCAGTAATTATTTTTGTTTACTTTTATATTCGGCGAGAATTGCCAAGAAGAAGAGTTATCATCATTAATTCTAAAGTTATTTCCTTGACGATTACCGTTGGCATCAAAAATTTGACCATAAATATCCCAATTTCCATTCCTTCCATCTTGCCAGACAATTATAAATTCACCATTATTTTTAACGCCGATACTCGGATGATATTGCCAAGCATAGCCAATGGGGTCATCGTTCACCCGGAAATTATTACCCAAAGGATTGCCATCGTAATCAAATATTTGGGCATAGATATCACCGTAATCGTTGCGCCAATCTTCCCAGACAATTATAAAACGACCATCTGGTAAAAAGGCAATTGCTGTTCCTCTTTGGTCATTTTGAGTATTATCATCGTTTGCCTTACGATTATTTAATATTTTGTTCCCTATGGAATCATAAACTTGATAATAAATATCTGAATTACATTCTCTTCTATCTTCCCAAGCAATAACTATCCGATTTTGACGAAAAGCAATTGCTGGTTCCCCTTTCCATCTTAATCCCCAATCGTCGCTTACCCTTTCTTCGGTTTTTAAAATTTGGCCATTTAGCGAAAGAATTTTAAAAAAGGGAGAGGAATTACCGTCACGAAAATCACCAAAAGTAATAGCAATTCTTTGGGAGTAAGCAGCGACTTTTGGTTTTTCTTGAACAGCGCCGCCAATTTGGTCATCATTTATTAAAAAATCATTTCTGATAAGGGAATCTAAAAAATTAAAGAGAAAGAAGAGAAAAATCATTATTGAACAATTCCAAATTTATAATATTTTATCTCTTTTTCCTGTTGTGAAGATACTTCTAATCTTAGAAAATATACTCCACTTTTAAAATCTTTAATGTTAAGCTCTATTTCGTTGGGTACCAATCCGTTGATAGTCTGAAAGTTTATCGTTTTTAACTTTTTGTAAGAGAAATTATAAATATCAATTTTCACATCGGCCACCTCTTTATTCAATTGGAAACGGAGATAGCTCTTTTTATCGTTAAACGTTATTGGGTTAGGATAAATATAAAAAGAAGAAATTAAATTTTTTTGCGGAAATAATTTCTTTTCTAATTTTTTGGTAATTTTTCCGTCTCGCGTTAAATTATTTAATTTTGTCTTCCAGAAGATATCTTCTTCCTTACCAAAGAGGTTATAAACATAAAGAAAATTCTTATCAGTTGTTACTACTAATTCACTGAAAGAATCATTATCAATATCGGTTAAAAACGGCACAGTCTTTACTCCACCAGTAGTAAATAATCTTTCCCTTTTATTAATTGAAACGCCAAAATCAGGAAGGCCAATGAAAATATCTGGCATTTTATCACCCTCAAAATCACCAATTATTGGCGAAGTATAAAGATGGAAATCTTCTTTTTCATAAAAATAATAACCATTTAAGATAATCTCTTTAAAATAGATAGAATCAAAGACAAGGGGATAATTTTCAATTAAAGTTAAGTTATAATTAAAAGCAAAGATTTTATTTTTAGCAAAAATCACAATATCATAAAAACCATCTTGATTTATATCACCAATTGCCAAAGAAGAAAAGGAGGGATATTCCATTATCTTTTGAGACCGGTATTTTTCTTCGCCGTTTAAATCCATTAAAACCAACTGGTAATTTAAATCAATTGGAACAAAAGAAAGGATTTCTTCTTTTCCATCGCCATCAAAATCAAAAATGATCGGTGAGGAAGGAGAAGAAAAAGGAGAATAAGAAAGGATTTTAGGAAAATTATTTTCTATTTCACCGTTAAAATTTATTTTATATAACCAATTATTATCGGTTAAAACAAAAATATGGGAAGAATTGATTGCTGGTGTTAATTTGATTTTACCCGTCAACTTTATCGGAAAACCTTCTTTTATTATCCCTTCGCCATTAATTACATATAAATAACCTTTATCAGTACCAACAATTATCTCCTTTTTGTTATCATTATCTATATCATATAGAAGCGCTTCACTTTTGGCATCGCCATTTAAAAATAAATCAAAAAGACTATTACCAAAGGCGTCAATCACAATTAACCGATTGTAAGAGAGGACAATAATTTCTAAATTTCCGTCATCGTTAATATCACCAATTGATAAATCACAAGTTAAATCAAAAGGCAATTCGCATAGTATTTCGTAACCTAAATAAGGGCTGCCATCGGGTTCATAAGCATAAATTATTCCTGTGGAACAAGGGATAATAATTTCTTTTATACCGTCGTTATTTAAATCGGCTACTAATGGTGATAAGAGAGGCGAAGGAAAATTTTTAATTAGTTCTTTTCTTAAAAGCCTATTATGGAAAGAAAAAAACATCAATGTCTCAGGTTCAGAATGGATATAAAACCGATAATAAGTTTTTCCATAATAACCATCACTTGAAGGGTTGGTTCTTTCGGTTAGACTATCTAAAAATCCGCCTTTAAAAAATGGGTCATATTGAGAACCAAAAATTTCGAAAGGATCTTCATAATTTTTATAACGAAATCTATCGAAATCTTGAATGCCGTCAGCTTCCACTAAATCCACACCTTTATGATAAGGATTGATGTTAATCGCGTTATAAGGACCGTATTCTTCAATAATCTTTTCATCAACATGCCAAATTAAAATGCCACTTCCGGGCAAGAAAAAGTCGTATTCACCATCTTCTACGCCAATAACCACCCCATTTTCTCTTTTCACTACAATAGTATCTTTTTTGTGAACATCTGTTTGGCGGTTTTCAATAAGAAAATATTCATCTTGAGAAATGGGTATCTTATAAATAAATGGTAAAGTTTCTCTTTCGGAAAATAATAAAGAATCCATGCTCATAACAAAACAGGGAAGACTATCTTTTGGCAAATTGATTATTTGTGGCGAGACAAAACCAAAAAGAATTTTATGAAAAGGATCAAGTTGTGAAGGAATAATTCCGCTAGGACATTCATAGCCACCGAGCCAACCGCCATGACCCATTAAACTGAAACCCCCGACTCCCACAGAATTCCCGGTAACATCGTATAAATCATAAGCGCCAAGAAGATGGGCAAATTCGTGAGCAAGAAGTCCAAGCATACCGATCATTACATTATCTTGCCTTGCCATTTCTGGCAAAATACAAGCAATATCAATTTTTGTTCTGCCTTCGTCTACTTCAATATAAGGTTTCCCCAAATAATATTCTAAGGCTTCGCTATTTATCGTGGCTGCCCAAAGGTCGAAAGGTGAGTCTTTTTTATCATCGGTTTGGGCGCAGGAGCCTGCATGGAAGATAATAAAATAATCATAATCACTAAAATTGATATTAGTATCTTTATCAGCAATTGTTAAGGCATCCTCCATTAATCGACACAATCCCATTTCTACTCCTTGAAAATCATAATGAGGAGGAACTTTCCACATTGTATCACCATAATATTTCATTGGATGAGGTAGCTGATAGGCTTCTAAAACTCCTTCCGGCATTACTTTAAATTCTATATGGAGTTTTCCTAAGGAATTATGCCAAAAATAGTTTCTTAAACTTAACAAAAGATTTTCAAAATACTTTTTGGTATGTGGTGGGTCGTAATAAAGGCCATCTTCTTCGGTTAAAAAACCAATTAAATCCATCTTGCCATTTCCAGTAGTTAAACTATCATTATCTTCAACAAATTCAACCCTTAAAGCCAATACCTTAATAGTATCTATTTTTTTATTAAAGGTTAATTTTGGAAAATAAATTTTTTTATTTCTTCTTGATTTATATTTGGTAAATCTTTGGATGACCTTACTATATAATTGAGCTTCTTTAGGATTAATTCTTTTTTTAATAAATAATTTTTCGGCAAAAAGAAAATTAAATAAAAATAATGAAATAATAAAAATTAAAAACGGAGAGGGAGGGATTCGAACCCCCGGCACACCTTTCGGTGTGCGCGCGATTTCGAGTCGCGTGCCTTCGTCCACTCGGCCACCTCTCCGCATATTATTTGTTCCTTTTATTTTGGAAAAACATTTTTAAAAGTTCTTTACATTCTTCTTCTTTAATTCCTTCAACAATTTCAATCCTTCCTTTAATAGACTCATAAAATTTAGAATAGTTTGAAAAAATACCAAATTTTTCTTCTTTAGTTCCATAAACCACTCTTTTTATTCTGGCTAATAGAATCGCACCTAAACACATTAAGCAAGGTTCACAAGTAATATAAATAGTAACTTCCTTTAATCGCCAATTATTAAGATAATTACAAGCTGAAGATATTGCTATCATTTCCGCATGCGCGGTAGGGTCTTTTAATTTCTCTGTTTGGTTATGTCCCCGACCAATAATTCTATTTTTATACACAATTACGGCTCCAATGGGAATTTCATTTTCTTTTAAAGCAATTTTGGCTTCTTTTATTGCTTCTTCCATGAATAAAATATCAGAAAAAACCATAAAATTATGCGCCCGAGAGGACTCGAACCTCCAGCCTACGGATTCGTAGTCCGTCGCTCTTTCCTATTGAGCTACGGGCGCTAATTTTTCCAAATATATTTTAACAAATAAAATATAAATTTTCAAGTTGTTAGATAACTTTTTAATGAATTTGTCTAATATCAATTGAATTTTTGTTAATTTTAATTTATAATTTATATATGTCAGATTTTATTTTAATTTTGGAAAAAGAATTAGAAAAAAGAAAAAAAGAAGCTAATGATTTATTAACCAAAGAAAAAGAGGGATTAATTTTGTTAAATGAAAATGAGAAAGAAAATTTAAAAAAAATAGCAACTGGTGAAAAATTTTTTGGAGAAAACGAAAAAGAAAAAATAGAAGAAATTTTAAATTTACCTTCGTTTTCCTATGAAAAATTTTTTTCTGAACCAGAATTTTTTTTAGACAGAATTTCTGCTGTAGAAAAAGTAATGGGGCAAGCCACAGGTTTTATTTATCCTTTAATTCTTGTTACTGCAAATAATCTCCACAAGGTCTTAGAACTCTCTTCGGAAATTAATAAAATTTATTTTTTAATAAAAGAAAAATTTGAGCAAGAATTTATTAAAGTTAATAGCGATAAAAAATACCGGCTGAATTTTCTTACAGGATTAAGGGACATTCTCCTAAGTTTGCGACCAAAGATAACCGAGAAATTTTTTGATTTTGAAGAAGCACTAATTGCCTATCAAAAGAAAAAAGAGATTGATTTTTTTTCACTTTTGATTATTGAAACTTTTATTTTAAAAAAATTTAATTTTCTTCTAAAATTTTTAAAAAGGGAAAAAGACATTTTTTTAGAAATAGAAGTTAATAAAAAATCTCTTTATTGGGAAATTGCTTATCCTTCGGCACTTTCGTATGTGCCGATTGATTTTGGTTTGGCTATCTCTTTTTTTGAATTTTTTAGTTGGTATGTGAATTATTATTCAAGTAAAATAAAAGATTTAAATTTAGCAATAAGAAATTTTGAATTTCTGAAAAAAATTTTTGAATATTTTAAGATGTTTAAAGTTAATGATTATTTTTTAACTTTAAAAAACCTTTCTTTATTGTATTTAATAAAAGAAGATTTGATTAATGCCAAAAAAAATGCCGAAATTATGTGTAAAATTAACCCCGTTTCCTACGAAGGTTATCTCTTATTAGGCAACATTCTGGCTAAAAAAGAAGAATACGAAGAGGCTTTAAAAATTTACGAAAAAATCGTTAATCTTGATTTAGAAGAAAAAGAAAAACAGCTTGTTTTTTCTCAGGTTTATTGTAATCAAGGTTATATCTATTTGAATTTAAATAAATTAAAAGAAGCAATTGAAGGTTTTCAAAAGGCATTAGAATTGAATCCCCATTATTTTGAGGCTTATTTTAATTTGGGTAATGCCTATTTTCAAAGTAAAAAATTTGATTTAGCCGAGAAGAGTTATCAGAAAGCATTAAAGCTAAACAAAAAATTTCCTTTGCTTTATTTTCAATTAGGAAGATTGTATACCGAATGGAACAAAAAAGAAAAAGCAATAGAAAATTATAAGAAATTAATCGCTTTACAGCCAGATAATTATATTGCCTTATATAATTTAGGATTATTATATCGTGATCTAGGAAAGAAAAAAGAAGCAGCGGAATATTTGGAAAAGGCGATTAGATTAAATCCAAATTTAGGAAAATGAACAAACGAGAGTTGAAGGTTTTGGAATTAAAAAAAGGCCTTAAGATTTCTTTATATGACGATAATAAACTGCTTGGCGAAGGTTTTGGAGAAGTGGAAGGTAGTTTGGGAATACTTTATGATGTTTATGTTTTTAAAGAATACCAAAAGAAAGGTTACGGGAAAATTATTGTTAAGGAAGTTTTTAAGGAGTTAATAAAAAGATTTAAAGTAAAAGATTTTCTTATTCGGATGGTAATGAAGGGCGGTCAGAAAGGCAATCTTTTGGAAAATGTTGGTATGGGAATAATTGCTTATAAAATGGGCTTTTTACCCCAAATTAATCCTTACGAACTTTTTTCTCAAGAAAATATTAAAAATATTGAAATTATTCCCCAAAAGGAGAGTTATCCAGCGGGTTATCAAATTTCTTTACAAAAAGCGCCTTATCTTCTAACTGCGGTTATCCTTGATCCTTTATCGCAACGGCCTCAATCACAAACTTTCTATTACCGGTTCGTTTCTTACAAAAATTTTATTCAGTGGTTTTTAGAAAATCAAATTATTTTAGGAAATGTGGACTATTATTTGAAAGAAGAAAACAAGGAAAAATTTTATAAATACTTGGAGGTGAATAATGTATAAAAGAGAAGAGGAGCGATTTTTAATTATTTCTTCTGAATATTTAAGCGAAAAAATTGGCTGTGGAGCAATTTTGAAAAGTATCCCGGTTTTTAATGAAATTGTGGGTTTATTGCAGGCATTTAAAAATTATGGCATTGATGAAGTTCGGGCAGATAAACAAGCTCAAAAGATTCTTCAGAAAGAAGAAGTGGTGGCGCCTTTTTGTTCTAACGCTTTGATTAATAAAATACCTTTAAAACCAAATTTTAAAATATCCTTCTTAAAAGAAGATATTTTTTTGATTGTCGATGAATATAAAAAAGTGGCTTATTTTATTTCGGAACCAGCAAACAAATTGGTTTTTGTTCTCTATTATCGAGATTCAATTCCTAACCTAGCAAAAAAATTAGGGATAGTGGTTAGAGGAGCTTTAACAAAATTAAATCCTACGGGTTATAAAAATCTTTATGAACTTTTAAATTCAGAAATTGTTCCAATTTTAAAAGAAAAAGATATTAAAAATATTGAAATTGTTGGCTTTGGTTCTAAAATAACTTTTATTAACCATTCTTTAAGAATAGAAGTGGGTTTTATCAATTTTGTTGATAATAAAAAATTATTAGAAGAAGTTAAAAAAGTTTTTGGGCAATGATTAAAATTGCTGTCTTAGTATCGGGTCGAGGTACGAATTTACAGGCGATTATTGATGCTTGTGAAAATGGGTATATTCCCGGAAAAGTAGTATGCGTGATTAGTAATATTGAAAATGCCTATGCCTTAGAAAGGGCAAAAAGACATAATATTCCTAATTTTGCAATTTCTCATAAGAATTATAAAAATCGAGAAGATTTTGAAAAAGAGCTAATAAAGAAACTTGAAGAATATCAACCAGATTTGATTTGTTTAGCGGGATTTATGAGAATTTTGAGTCCTTATTTTGTCAATTGTTATAAATATAAAATTATGAATATCCATCCAGCCCTATTGCCGGCTTTTAAAGGTCTATACGGAGAAAAGGTTCATCAGGCAGTAATTGAAAGTGGGGTAAAATTTTCTGGTTGTACTGTTCATTTTGTTACTGAAGAAGTTGATAGTGGTCCAATTATTATTCAGCGAATTGTTCCGGTGGAAGATGATGATACTCCGGAGACATTAGCAGAAAGGGTTTTAAAAGAAGAACATATTGCCTATCCAATGGCAATTAGGCTTTTTGCCGAAGGTAGATTAAAAATTGAAGGAAAAAGGGTCAAAATCTTATTTTAATATCCTTTTTTTTCTTTCGCCATTAATCTTAAATTTGGGTTACGCACCAATTAGTATATCTTTTGTTGCTTATTTTTCTTTTATCCCCTTTTTTTATTATTTAGAAAAATTAAATTCTAAAAAGGCATTTCTTTATGGTTTTTTCTACGGGCTTATTTTTTGGATAGCTCATCTTTGGTGGCTTTATTTTTTAAAACCCCAAATTACTCAAACGACAAAGCTCCTTTTATATTTAGGTATAATTGTTCTTTTTTTCTATTTAGCTCTTTATTTTGCTTTGTTCGCTTATTTAACTAAAATCACTTCTTTATTTTTTGCTCCGATTATTTTACCAATTTTAGAATTTATTAGAACAAAATCGGAAATCGGTTTTCCTTGGGGACTAATCGGTTATACCCAAACCAAAAATCTCATCTTTTTAAATTGGGCTTCAATTTTTGGAATTTACGGAGTTTCGGCGTTGGTTATTTTGCTCAATCTTTTGATTTACAAAATTATTTTTCACTCTGATAAAAAACGATTCTTAATTTTATTAATAATTTTAATTTCTTCTTCAATTGGTTATTATTCAATAAGAGTAAAAACATTACCTGATTTTTTTAAAGTTGCTTTACTTCAACCGAATGTTTCACCGGAAGAGAAAGGTACAAAAGAAGAACAGATAAGATTATTAAACCAACTTGTTAGAATGACTAAGATTGCTGCCGAAAGAAAACCTCATTTAATAATCTATCCGGAAACTGCTTCGCTTATTGATATAACTTTTGATTCTCCTTACAAAGAATTTTTAAAAGCCGTTAGTGATACTTATGGTTGTTATCTTTTAATTGGCACACCCCGTTATGAAAAAGATGAAAAAGGTTTTCGCTATTATAATGCCTGTGTTTTATTTGCTCCTCAGAAAGGAATAGTTAGTGAATATCGAAAGATTCATTTAGTGCCTTTTTCCGAAAGAATTCCATATTACGAAAAGATAAAAATATTTAAATTGATTGAAACTGAAGATATGGGCAATTATTCTCCGGGAGAAGAATATACTGTATTTAAAACTGATCAAACCTCCTTTTCTTGTGTTATTTGTTTTGAATCAATTTTTCCTGATTTGATAAGGGAGTTTGTAAAAAGAGGAGCTGAAGTAATAGTAAATATCACTAACGATGGTTGGTTTGGTAAGACTTTTGGACCTTACCAACATTATGAGTTAGCAATTGCCCGAGCAGTAGAAAATGGAGTTTCTTTGGTTCGTTGTGCCAATAATGGAATTAGTTTAGTTTGCGACCCTTTCGGTAAAATTTATAAAAAATCTAAATTATTTGACGAAGAAATTGTTTTTGCTAATGTAAAGATGCCTTTAAAAAACACTATTTATCGCCAATTTGGCGACTGGTTTATTTTGTTTTCAGCAATTGCTTTGGTTTTTTATTTTATAATTAAAACTTTCTTAGGTTGCTTATTTTTTTCTAAAAGAAAATAAACTCCTTGTTTTAATTTTCCATAATATCTTTGGCCGGTTGATAAATAGATTGCTAATTTTGCTTTAGGTTTTTGGAGATGGTTATTATCTTTTTCTTCAACCAATTGTAAAGGCTCAAGGGAGACCTTAAATCTTAAAATTTGATTGGTTGAATAGTTATCATCTAAATAATTACAATTTAAAACAATAGGAATGCTTTCTCTTGGTGCTTCTTGATTTACATAAACTTTAAAAAAACCTACTTGGGTATCATTTCTTAAAATATTAGGAAAATTAAATATTGAATCAATAATTACCAAATAAGGATTGGCGGTGTTGGCATTAATGATAAGATTATAAACTGAATCAATTGGATGGATTGCTCGATTTTTGATTGTTAAATAAATATAAGCCGATTCACCGGGATTTAAAATATTGTTCCGATTACCATAAAAATCATCTATTCTTACTCTTTTCAATTCTAAAAAGGCACCACCAACTTTTGTTAAATAAATATTCACACCTAAGTTTCTTTCACACTCTTGTCTAATAAAAGCACTGTCATTCCAACCATACCAAAAATCATTTATGGAAGCTTCAATAGTAAAAGCATAAGTGATAAATTTTCTTATTCCTTCCCACAAGGTATCAGCATATTCCCAATCAACTGAAGAGCCATTGGCGGTATATAAAACCTTAGCGATTTGACCTGTTCGCGAAGCAGAATAATTATTATAAAACCTAAAAGAATCAACAACTTCTCTTAAAGTTCTTACATCTGGCGGTGTAAAAGTATCATATCCCCAAGGATACATATTATATCTACCGTAAGTGTGGTAATCAATTTGTGCCCGTATTTTTTTAGATAACATAAAATCTCTTACTACTCTTGTTTCTGGCTCCGAAAATCTTTCTGGACCACGGTAAGCTTCACTAGAAGGGTTGGAAGAAGAGCCGATGTTGTCATAAGCCCATTTGTAACCATAATTTCTATTTAAATCAACTCCAATATAAGGTGATTGAATAATTCTCCTATTTTTTCGCCAATTAGCAGTGGCGCCACCTGAATCTGAATTGTAAACATAACCATCAGGATTCATAACCGGTACAAAATAAATCTCCCGATTGTTAATAAGCCAAGTGATTAAATTTTCTGAATTAGTAGGCTCATAATTAGTTAACAAATAAGTCATAAAATAAATAAGGATTGATACTCCCATTGGTTCCCGAGCATGGGTAGCAGCATTAAAGAAAACAATCGGTTCATTTTCATTAGAATCAGGATAATCAGAAATTTTTACACACCATAAAGGACGATTTTGATGGCTTCTGCCGATATCATAAATCCTAACTAAATCAGGAAAATTATTGGCTAATCTTTGAATAGTGTCAACCATTTCCCAATAAGTAAAGAAAAATCCAAAATCTCTTAAAAGTTCTAAGTTATTTGGGTCGATGCCGGTCATTTTTTTAAATTTTTCTTTTATATCATAATAGGTAATTTCTATCTTAAAGCCTTTTTCTCTTATCTTTTTAGTCTGGTCTTCATTAGTAATAATCACAATAAAATATTCTTTTTCGGCTTCGCCAGCAGTCGCGATGTCTAATTCGGAAAACAAATCACCCATTTTAGAAAAAAGTTCATCAATATCTTTAAAATAGACTTTGGTTTCCATTTTTATTTCTTGAGCATTAAGGGCAATAAAAACAAAAAAGAAGAATATAGTTACAACACCATACTTCATTTTTCCTCCTTATTAAAAAACATTATTTAAATAAATTATACCTTAATTTTTCTTATGATTCAAGATAATTTTTTGAAACTTGACTTAAAAAAGGTTTTTCTTTATATTTATATAAATATCGGGGAGTAGCGCAGCCTGGCAAGCGCACCTCGCTTGGGACGAGGGGGTCGCTGGTTCAAATCCAGTCTCCCCGATAATAGCGCCTGTAGCTCAGTTGGATAGAGCATCGGATTTCTAATCCGACGGTCGGGGGTTCGAATCCCTCCAGGCGCAATTAATTTAATGGTGAGCGTAGCTCAATTGGTAGAGCAGTGGACTGTGGCTCCACGGGTTGCGGGTTCGACTCCCGTCGCTCACCTTTTTGCGCCCGTAGCTCAATTGGAGAGAGCGCCGGGCTTCGAACCCGTAGGTTGCGCGTTCGAGTCGCGCCGGGCGCATCTAAATTTTGCCCCGCTAGCTCAATTGGTAGAGCATCGGATTCTTAATCCGAGGGCTGCAGGTTCGACTCCTGCGCGGGGTATATACCCATAACGGAGGAACTTATGGAAAATGAAAGGAATCAAATTGATTTTGAAAAGTTAAATTTTTTTATTGATTTTTTTACTCTTTTAGGAATTGTTTACGGAGCAATTCTTTCTTTTTTTATACCTGTTGTCGGAATTATCTTAGGGATTGTTTTTCTTTCCGCCAGTAAAGAAATAAAAATTAAAAAAATCGGTAGACTTTATCTTGTTTTAGGTATTATTGGAATTATTTTGGGAATTATTTTTATGGGCATTTTTATTACCTTTCGCTCTTTATCTTTCTTAAGGGAATTTGGTTATTAATAAACTTAAAAAAAATAAAAAGGAGAAAAGATGAAATTAATATTTTTGATATTTTTTTCTTATAATTTTTATCGTTCACCGTTGCCTATCAATTATGAGAAATTGATGAATTTGAATACGAATTGCTTTTGGGTTCTTTTTACTGACAAAGGTTTTGTTAATGAAAAAAGTTATCAAAAGATATTAGAAAAATTCGAAAAACCTTTGGCTTATAAAGCAATCGAAAGGCGATTAAAAAATTTAGGAAAAGTTTATGATTTTTATGATTTACCGGTTAATGAAAAGTATGTTGACGAATTAAAAAAATTGGGTATAAAAATAAGGTCTGTCTCTCCTTGGTTAAATGCTGTTAGTTGTGAAATTCCTAAAGAAATTTTACCATTATTAGAAAATTTACCATTTATCTATGATATTCGACCAGTAAGAACAGTAAGTTTTCCGGTTCCTAAAACTGTGGAGATTAAAGAAGAAAAAGATACTTCTTTTTATGGTTATTCTTATCGACAAATCGCGATGCTTGGCGTAGATAAAGTACATAAAAAAGGAATTTATGGGTCGGGTGTTCGTATTGGACTTTTGGATACGGGATTAAGAAGAAAAGGAAAAAGTCTGGATGATACAACTGTTAATCGAGCGGTTGAGGGAATAAAAGTAATTAAAGAACACGATTTTATAGCTGGTGGTGATTTTTTTGTTGTTAAAAAATCAAGCAATTACCAAAAAGAGAGCATTCCCAATTTAAAAAATTTCCGAATGATTGAATCACCAACAATTAATTATCTTTTTAATATCCAAGGAGAAAAATTGCCTTTATTATTCTTCATTACTGATACTCAATATTTAGGCATACCAAAAAGAACTGTAGTTTATACTTATTGTGAAAGAAATAATTGGCAACCAGTAAAATCGGTTTCTTATTTTCTACCCTCAACTGTTTTTCATCGAATAGCACTTACTAACAACCAATTAAATATGACTTTTGTTGCTTTTGATGGTAGAGACATTTATGAAAAAAATCAAGAGGTGTATTTTGGTTATTTTTATTATACCAATTTTCAAGGGGTAAATAAAATTGAAAACGGCAGTAATCCTGATTTGTTTTTTGTGGATAATAAATTATATCTTCTTTTTGTTTACAAAGATTCTATTTTAAAATTAAAAAGAGCTAATATTATTGGTTCACAAATTGATTGGCAAGAAACTCAAACTATTTATTTCTTTAATACGAAAATAAAAAAACCGATAATCATCTTAAAAGATAGTTTAAACTACTATCTCTTTTGTTTATCTAAGGAAGGAAAGATTTATTATTTGAAAACTGAAAATGGGAATTCTTACTATTTGGATAGTTTAAACTTCCTTAAGAATGTAAGTGATTTTCAAATAAAGAAGATAGGAGATACCATTTTTATTTTGGCAAAGGAATATGAAAATCCGCCGCTAGTTAATTTAGTTCACACTTATTCACCCGATTTTGGGAGAAACTTTAAAGAAAAAGAGAAGATTTTAGAAAATAAAGCTTTTTTAGGAGATTTTGATTTTTTAATAAAAGAAGATGTTTATTCTGTTTACGAAGAAGCTTCAAAGATTTATCTTTGGAGTTTAAAAGATAAAAAAGTCTTATTTAGTGATACTAGTGAGTTCCGTTATCATCCTTTAATTTTTGAATCTAATGATGATATTTGGCTGATATATAATTCTTGCGGAGATGATAACACCGATTATGAAGAAGATGAGGACTTTAAAGAACAACCTCATCATGGAACAAGAATGGCTTCTTTAATTGCCGGTTATTTACCGCGATATTTAATTGGTGTTGCTCCAGCGGTTGAATTTTTAATTGCTAAAACTGAAGAATATCGATATAAAACTGGCGAGTATTATGAATATATTATTGAAGAAGATAATTGGGTAAAAGGATTAGAATGGTGTGAAAATAATGGTTGTCAGATAATTTCTTCTTCTCTTGGCTATCGGGGGTGGTATGAAGATAACGAATTTGACGGAAAAACTGCCATAACTTCAATTGCTGCTAATATTGCTGCCCAAAGGGGGTTGATAATTGTCACTGCTATGGGCAATAGGGGAACTGACAGTTTACGCTATCCTTGGCCACAACCGTACTTAGTTGCTCCCGGTGATGCCGAAGGGGTTTTAACTATTGGAGGAATTATGCCCGATTCTTCTTGTTGGCGCGGAAGTGGCGCAGGACCCACTGCTGATGGAAGAATAAAACCAGATTTAGTAGCTTTAGCTTATAATGCGGTAGTAGCTAAACCTGATGAAGACGGCGCTTTTGAATATTCAATTGGTACTTCTTCGGCTACTGCTTTAGTTGCTGGTCTTTGTGCTTTAATTCTGGAAGTTCATCCTGATTGGAAATTACAACAGATAAAAGAAGCTCTTTTTAAAACTGCTAGTAAAAGTGTTCCTTCTTGCACTTTAGGATATGGAATCCCTAATATTGATTCTTTATTAAAAATTTATCCAGGAAAGATAATTTCTTATACCCAAGATGAATTAGGCGATATTTTCCCTCAACCTTTTATTAAAAAAAATGGAAATGAAAAAGTTTATTTTCCAATTAGATTGAAAAATCCATCAAAATGGGCAAGGATTAGAATTTTTAATTTTAATGGAAAAATGATCTTTGAGAAAGAATTAAATGTTAAAAAGCTGACCGCCCCCGGAAGATATGAGAAAAAAGAAATTTTAGAAGAGGTCGGTGCTTATTGGGAAGGAAAGGATAATAAAGGGAAAGAAGTTCCTTCAGGATTATACTTTATATTGTTAGAAACCACTTTTAATAAAAGTGTTAAAAAATTTACAATTTTTCAATAACATTTGACTTTAAAAAGAAAATATTTATAATTTATTAAAGGGCCCGTAGTGTAGCCTGGATTAACACGTCGCCCTGTCACGGCGAAGAGCGCCGGTTCAAATCCGGTCGGGCCCGGTTATGAGAAATTTATTGGGTTTTCTTTTTCTGGTAATTCTTGTTAATTGCAAAAATGTAGATAAACAATCAGACTTTTTAATCCTTTTAGAAAAGTCACGAAAATTTAATCAGGCATTAATAAAAAGGGATTTTTTAAAAATTTATAATTTATTTAATCCCACTTTTCGTAAAGAAATTAGCTACGATAGTTTTAAATCAGCCCTTGAAAATTGGTTAAAAGATAAAAATATTTCAGCGGTGAGAACCAGATTTATTAATCCTACAAATTACACAGCTATGGTGTCTACTTATATTTATTTTGGTAAAAACAAAAATTATTTTTATCTTGCTACCAATTGGATAAATTTAAACGACACTTGGTATTTAGCATGGATTACTAAAGTACTTGACTATGCTAAATTTGATTATGGAAATAAAAATAATAAAGAATTAAAAAAAATTCTTAAAAAAATGATTGAAATTGCTTTTCATGAAAATCAAATCACCGAATTTATTTCCGGATTTAAAAAAACAGATTATTTAGTGATATTAAAAAAAGGACGAGAAATTGAACATCAATTTTCTTTTGAAAAATTGCGAATAAAATGGTTAACTATTGATGAGATTAAAAAATATACTTATCGATTGAAATTAAGATATTATATTGATTTTGGTACTGTGCGGATATTTGATAATTTTGCTAAAGGTTATTTAGATATAATTCCCATTATTTATGAATCACAAAAAAATCTTCATTTGCGACGAAGAGGAATCGAAATGTTTTTTAAAAAAGTGAATGATGAATGGCAGTTTGCTGGCTTTGGCAGTCGTTGGTAAATTTTAATTATAATTCGTCACCAAAATCTTTACGAAATGCTTCGCATAAATCTTTTCCCCACTTTCCAATAGGTTCCAATTTTCCCAAAAAAAATCGGAGTACCGGTGGTTCATACACAAATTTTAATCCTTTTATTAACTCCCGGTGTTTATAAAGCCATAAAATTCGGTCAATGGCGTATTCAATATGAGAAAGATTAAAGACTCTCCTTGGTAAAGCTATTCTTGTTAATTCTAAGTCAGCAAAGACTTCTTTTCCATCTTTATCTCTATCCATAGAAATTGTTCCCCTTTCCATTGCTCGTATCCCCGAGGCTAAATATAAAGCAGCAGTTAAAGCACCGGCAATATACTCATTTTTAGGAATATGGGGTAGAAATTTTTTAGCGTCTAAATGACAAGCAAGCCCACCGGGAGGAGTAACCACAGGAATACCTAATTCGTCTAATTTTTCTACGAAATATTTTATTTGCTCAATAGCACATCCCGCCACATCTTCTTCCACCATTTCTTTTAGTCCTATCGCCATCGCACCAATCTCTCTCATTGACATCCCTCCATAAGTAAAAAAACCTTCATAAACTGGTAACCAGGGCTGAATTATTTCAAATAAATCTTTTCGATTAGTAGCAATAAAACCTCCCCGAACACAAGTATTTTTTCTTCCGCTTAAATAAAACAAATCAGGTATTGAACAAATTTCTTTAACAATTTGAGCTACTGATTTGTTTTCGTACCCTTTCTCTCTTTTTTTAATTAAATAAGCATTTTCGGCTACTAAACTACCATCCAAAACTAAAAGCAATTTATTTTCATCGCATATTTCTTTTATTTCTTTTAAATTTTGCATAGAAAAAGGTTGACCACCAAGTAAGTTAGTAGTGGCTTCCATTCGGACATACGCAATTCTTTCCCTTCCGTATTTTTTAATTAGCGATTTTAATTTTTCTGGGTCCATATTTCCTTTAAAAGGAAAATTACTTTTGGTATTCAAAGCTTCATCAATATAAATCTCCACACATTCAGCACCAGCAAGTTCAATATGAGCTTTGGTAGTAGTAAAATGGTAATTAGTTGCTACAATCATTCCTGGTTTAATAAATACTTTTGCCAACAAGTGTTCGGCCGCTCTGCCTTGATGCACATTCATTACATATTTGTAACCAAGTACTTCCTCTACAATTTCGGCAAATTTATAAAAAGTCATACTTCCTGCATAAGCATCGTCAGTTGTAATCCAGCCAGCCCATTGTTCTTGGGACATTGCATTCACTCCACTGTCAGTTAACATATCTAAAAAAACATCTTTGGTTTTTAATTGAAAAGTATTATAACCGGCTTCTTCAATGGCTTTTAACCGTTGGGAAACATTAGGGAGAGTAATCCTTTGAACCACCCTTGCTTTGAACATATCTATTGGCAATTCTTTTCCATTGTATAACTTTAAAATCATTATTCCTCCTTTTTTATTTTTTAATAAATTATAATTATTATGATTAAAATTTTTATAAAATCAATGATTCTTTAAAGTAGTAACTAAGATACCAATTAACTATTTTTATCGTTTCCGGAAAAACTTGATAGTTTAATAATTTGTTAAAAGAAAGAATAAAAAGTTCTTGAAGATTTTCTAAAGTCTTTTTAGCTATTAAAAAAGAATCCTTTTTACTATGGGAACAATCAGCACACAAAACTCCGCCCGCCGACAAATTAAAATAAACTTTTTTCTTTGTAAAAATCCAATCTTCACATTTTAAACATCTAAAGAGAGAAGGCTGAAATCCTGAAAGGGAAACAGTTTTTAAATAAAAAGAAATTATAATTCCTTGGATATATTTTAAAGAAAAATTGTTGCTAAAAGATAAGGTTTGTAAATATAATTTAAAAATTTCCTCACTTTTTTCACCAAAAGGTAAGATAAAGGTAAGGAATTTATTAAGGGTTAGAATTTTGATATATTTTTGATAATCTTGGGTAATTTTTAAAAAAGTTTTTAATAGAGTTGCGTCTTTAACAAAATTGATTAATTGATTTTCTTTTTGATAGAAAACTATTTCACAATAATTTAATGGTTCTAAGACTCCGCTGAGAATATTTTTCATATCGCGAACGCCTTTAGCAAATAGTAATAAACGACCATAATCAAGAGAATAAAAATCAATTATTTTGCTACTTGAACGATAATTTTTTCTTAAAAGGATAACACCTTGAGTTTTTTCTAAAAATGCCATTACCCTTCTCTTCTTATTTCACCCACCATTTCTTCAATAATATCTTCTAAAGTTACGATGCCAACAACTTTATTTTTTCTATCAATAACCACTGCTAAATGTTCTTCTTTTTTTCTCATTTCCGAAAAAACTTCGGTGATTCTTTGGTTTTCGTTGACGAATAAAGGAGAACGGTATTTTATTTCAGGTAAAAATAATAAATCTTTCAAGGTAATTACTTTGATAATATTGTTTTTACTACCTCGATAAACTGGATAGCGAGAAAAGCGATATTTTTTTAAAACTTCTAAAATCTCATCAAGTTTAGCATTATAAGGGAGAGCAACAGTTAATTCTAAAGGTATCATAATATCTTTAATTTTAATATTTTTAGCCTCTAATACTTGTTGAACAATAAATTTGGTTTTTTTATAACCTTCTAAATAGGCTAATAAGTTCCGCCGAAAGAGCGGAAAAGGATCCCTTTTTTTGGTAAAAGAGGAAAAAGTTACCTTTGATAAAAAATAGATAGGCTGGCAAATTATTCCTAAAAAAGAATAAAAAAAACGATAAAAAGGAAATGAGATAAGTAACCAGTCCTCTGGGTAGGTCCCAGCAAGAATTTTTGGGAAAAGTTCACCGATAAAAAAGGAAAAAAATGTTGATAAAATAATAGCGAGGAAAACAAAATTTTTTCCTAAATTATTGATAAAAAAACTGGAATAAAAAGAAGCAGCAAAAATGATAAAAATATTTGTGCCTACCAGAGTTACAATCAGGTTTCTTACTTTATTTTCCAAAAATTTTATTTTTTTTTCACTTATTTCTTTTTCTTTTGCCTTCAATTTTAATCTTAACCAGTTCGCCCGAATGACTGCGGTCTCAGTTCCGCTCAAAATTCCTTGAAATAATATGAAAATAGTTGCCAAAAGAAATTCCATTTATAAAATTTTTAATAAAACTTTTTTAATTTGTCGGTCTTTAACTTCTTTTATTTCAAAAATTAAATTTTTTTCTTTTATTACATCGCCTACCTGTGGTAAGCGTCCTAATTTTTCAAATAAAAATAAAGAAAGTCGTGGAAATTCAATTTCTTTTAAGGAATTAGCGGTTAAACGGTTAAGAGTGACCAAGTCAATATCTCCAGCAAGCAAATAAGTATTTTCTGCAATCTTTATGTAAGGTAATTCCTCGGCAAAATCGTATTCATCTTTTATCTCTCCGAAAATCGCTTCCAAAATATCTTCTAAGGTTACCAGACCAGAAATCTGACCAAATTCATCGACTACCAAAGCTAAATGAACCCCTTTTTTTCTTAATTCTTCAAAAATTGCTGATAATTTTTGTATTTCCGAAACAAAATTTATTGGTTTTTTAAGATTTTCCAATTTTAAATCAGCTGGTGGATTAAAATTATAAGAAAGCATAGTTTCTAAAATATCTTTGAGATAAATAACACCAACAATGTTATCAATACTTCCCTCATAGATTGGTATTCTTGATTTTGGATTTTCTTTAAGTTTTTCGAAAGCCAATTTTAATGGCAAATCTTTATTAAGGGCAAATATTTTATTTCTTGGTGTCATGATTTCGTTAACTCTTCTTTCTTCTAATTCAATTAAATTATAAAGAATTTCACCTTCTTCTTTAGTTAATTCTTTATTTTCAATACCAAAATCAATCAGAGCTTTTAGTTCTTCTTTGGTAGGGAAAGGTTCAGTCTTAGGTAAAAAACGAAAAATAAATATTTTACTGAAATATTGACCCAAAGGATTTAAGAAAGTTGCTAATTTTTTAAAACCAGGAAGAATTAAATTACCGATTTTAGTGGGTGAGCGATTCGCATAAATTTTTGGAAAGATTTCGCCGAAGAAAAGAATAATTAAAGTAATAAGTATGGAAGTAAAAGGTAAAAGAAGGGAATGAGGGATTTTGGATGAGAAAAGATTAATGCTTAAAAGAGTGGCTAAAGAAGCAAATGAAGTGTTAACCAATAAGTTGGCTAATAAAATTATTAATAAAAAAGCATATTCATTTTTTGCTACTTCTTCAATCTTTAATTTTTTAAAATCTTCGTGAGTAAGAGAAAAATAGGCAGTTTCCGAAGCAGAAAAGATAGCCGAAAATAAAAGTAAAATTAAAAGAACAACGATTAATAATACCATTTATAAATATTTTACTATTAACCTTTCCATTTCCGAATGAGAATAAGATAAAAGGTGAAAGAGTCCATGAAGAATTAAGTATTTTAACCGATAAGTATATTTAACTTTATCTTCCTTTGCCTGTTTTAAAGCCTGGTCTTTAGAGACATAAATTTCGCCTAAAAAATCTTTATCAAAATTAAATGCCAACACATCAGTTGGATAATTTCTTTTTAAAAATTTTCTATTTAATTTTTTAATAAATTCATCATCACAGATTATTAAATTTAATTCCTTAGTCTTTATTTTTTCTTTTTTGAGAATTTGATTGATTAGCTTAGTAATTTCTTTTTTTAATTTACCATTTTTGATACCAAAAATATTTACTTTAACTTTCTTCTTCGTAGGCTTTAATAATTTCTGAGACAATGGCCGGCCGGGTAACATCGCTTTTATCAAAATAAATAATTTTAATTCCAGAAATATTTTTTAATCGCTTTTCGCAATCAATAAGACCGGAAGTATGTTTAGAACTCAGATCAATTTGAGTAACATCACCGGTGACAACCGCCTTTGAATTCCAACCTAAACGGGTAAGGAACATTTTCATTTGTGTTTTAGTAGTATTCTGTCCTTCGTCCAAAATAATAAAAGCATCGGAAAGGGTTCGACCACGCATATAGGCTAAAGGAGCAATTTCAATTATTTCTTCTTCAATCATTCTTTTTACTTTTTCAATAGGAATCATATCATAGAGGGCATCGTAAAGAGGTCGTAAATAAGGGGCCACTTTCTCTTTTAAATCTCCAGGCAAATAGCCAAGTTGTTCACCAGCTTCTACTGCCGGTCGGGTTAAAATAATACGAGCTACTTTGCCATTTAAAAGATAAGATACTGCTTTGGCTACTGCTAAATAAGTTTTGCCAGTACCGGCTGGACCAATACAAATTACTACTTCAGCCTCATCAATAGCTTTTAAATATTCTTCTTGATGTTTCGTTTGGGGGACAATTATTTTTTTAGGAGTGGCGATAGCGTATTCGCTTTTTATTTTTTCTTTTAAAGACCTTTCTTTTTTCTCTTCTGCCAATACCTCTTCACCTTTTACCAATTTAATCTCTTCGTTAATAAGCTCTTTTGTTAAAAAATTATTCTTTCTAATATGTTTCATAAGATTTAAAAACAATTCTCTAATTTTATAAACCTCCTCTTTAGGTCCTAATATTCTTATCCGGTCTTTTCGGGCAATAATTTGGGAGCCAAAAAAGCGGGAAATATAATTTAAATATTCATCCTGAAAACCAAGAAGTTTTATCGGGTCAATCCCTTTAAAAGGAACCGAAATTTTAATTAAATCTTCTTCTCTTTTTTCCATAAAGAAAAAATATTTTGGAGTAATACGACCATTAACTTAATTTTAATAAATTATAACTAATAATTGAATATTTGTCAATTGAATAAATTTTTATTTTTTAATTTGAAAATAGTACCTTTTATTTTTATTATTTATTATGGCTGATATAAAGAAAAACTTGGAAGACCTTTGGGAAAGAATAATAAAAACCTGTGAGAAAGTTAAAAGAAAAAAAGAGGAGATTGAAATCGTTGCCATAAGTAAAGGTGTGGAGGTTGAAAAGATTAAAGAAGCGATAAATTGTGGTTTAAACAAAATTGGTGAAAATCGGGTTCAGGAAGCTTTAAAAAAAATTCCCCTTATTGAGAATGAATTCAAAAATATTGAATGGCATTTTGTTGGTCATTTACAAACAAATAAAGTTAAAAAAGCGATAAAATACTTTTCAGTAATTCAATCGGTAGATAGAATTAGTTTAGCTGAGGAATTACAAAAAGAAGCTCAAAAAGCAAATAAAATTATCAAAGTTTTTATTCAAGTAAATACTTCTTTTGAAGAAACAAAATTCGGTGTTTTGCCGGAAGAATTAGATAAATTGGTTGAGTATGTGTTAAATCTTCCTAATTTAGAATTAATAGGATTAATGACCTTAGGACCAGTAACTGCCCTCGAGGACAAAGAAAATTCCCGAAAATCTTTTAGACTCCTTTATGAATTAAGAGAAAAAGTGAAAGAAAAATTTAAAATTCCTCTTCCTTATCTTTCTATGGGTATGAGTAGCGATTTTGAAATTGCAATTGAAGAAGGCGCCAACATGATAAGAATTGGTACCCTTATTTTTGGTCCAAGAAATCAGTAGTTATAATTAAATTTATTTTAGATAAACAATTTTCTTCGTGAGATATACCTTTTTCCCTTCAATCCTTAAGAAGTAAATTCCTTGGGGATAGGATTTATCAACTTTTAAATCGTGTATTTTTTGTCCTTTGATTTTTCCTAAGCAATCAATATATTTGCCACAAAGGTCATAAAGATTTATTTTTAGTTCTTCGTCAATATTTGTTTTTAGTATTAGTTTAGTTTTATTGTTAATAATAACTGGATTTGTTAAAAGCGTAACTTTTTTTTCATTTTTGTTTTCGCTTATTCCAACAAGTCGTTCATAAAATGCCTGAAGACTATCGGCATTGTTTAAAAATTCATTTACAGAAGAACCACCCAAAAGAGCAAAAGCACACATATATTCTTCATTCGGCTCTAAACTAAAAGGTCCTACCGAAGCCACGCTTGACCAATCATTGGCAGTTACTCCCGCATATTGGCGAATAATTCCTTTTAAAAATTTATATTTAAAACTATCGGGCAAACCGTAATAAGGATGAACATAAGTAGGATTATAAAGACAGGCAAGATTTGCCCAACTTCTTGGCCAAAGAATTTTTATTCCGACAGTTGGATTTTCCGTTGTTGACCTTCTTTGATAAACGCAACGCCTTACGGTATCGGTGCCACCGAGTTCGGAAGGAGAACCACCGGGTAAATCTAAATCCAAGATTATTCCGGCATATAAACTTTCGACCCGAGTAGCTCCTAAATTTTTAATAGTAAAGATTATAATTACTCCATCATCATAATTAGGGTCAGGTGAAGCAAGGGAATATTGAGTAACTTTTAAACTTTTTGGTGTTGGATGACCGGAATCAATATAAGTAGCTTCAAATTCTTGTAAGCCGTATCGGGAAACCCGATGGATAGGGTCGACGGTTCTAAAATCGCGGTCAATCCTATAATTAGGTGCGTAATGGCCATCAGCCACATAGGTAATTGAATTAGTGAGGCAAAAACCGCCAAAGAATAAATGGTCAGAGCCGGTTCTGGGATACCTAAAGCCATAAGGAATATTGGTTGTTCCGGTTGTTTCGCCACCGATGTGGGCTCTGTCAGTTACTTGTAAGATGATATTTCCGGTATCGTGGCGAACAATGGTAAAATTAAAATTGGGAGCTAAATTAATAATTGGTAATAAATTACTAAATAAATCATTCTTTACCTCCTTTTTAAATTACTTTAAATTATATTTTTAAAAATAAAAAAGTCAATAAAAGCCGATGGGCGGATTCGAACCGCCGACCTACGGTTTACGAAACCGTTGCTCTACCCCTGAGCTACATCGGCAAATTTTACTCTTTTTCGTATAAAAAATGGCGAAAATCTTTTACTTTTGGTTCTTTAACAAATTCTTGCCAAAGATATTGAAGGAGTTGATTAGTCTTTTGGTTCCGATAATTATCAATTGGAATATCACCTAAAACATTTTTCTCTTCACATTTGATAATATAAAATCCCCAATCAACTTCAATTACCGGCGAAATTTCACCGGGATTTAGAGCATAAGTAGCACCGGCAAATTCTGGTCCTCTGGTTCTTACACAATATTCAAAATTCATAAAATCTTCTTTCAAATTAATTTCCACAAAGGGATATTTTAATTGGATAGAATCAGTAGGAACATTTTTTAATAAGAGTTCCCTTATCTCTTCGGCGATTTTTCTTTGTTTTTCTTTTGCCTTTTCTCTTCTAATTTTGTAGGCGAGTGAGGTTTTAAGTCGCTCAAAAGGTTGATAACTTTCTTTATTAATTTTTTCTAAATAAAAAACAAGATAAGAATTAGCAGTTTTTATCGGTGGTGAGACTGAACCTATTTTTGAGTTGAAAGCAAAATTTTCCAATTGACTGGGGCTACTTAATCTTAACCAAAAAACCGGTCTACCTTCGGTAATCGTTATTGGGCGGGGATATTGATTGAAATATTTTAAAGCCAAAGTATCAAAATTTTTTTCCTTGGCTTCTTCCCGAAATTTTTCTAAAGTATCTAAAAGGGCTTCAATGGTTGAAGAGGAGACCTTTATTTTCACCCCAATTGTTCTTATTTTTACGCTATCATTTTTCTTTTCCCTTAATTGAACAATTTCCCAAGTATCACCTTTTAAAAAGGGTAAAGAAAATTCATTTATTTTTAAATTTTGAATAATTCTTTTACTTACGCTATCAAAATCTTTTAAACTATACCAGCTGCCGGCAGTATCTTCTGCAAATTCAGAAAAATCAACCATACAAATACCAAAATCTTCGCCTTTTTTTAATTCTTCATAGGCATCATTAATAATGGAAATTGCCTCTTGACTATCCGCGGAAGTGATTTCCATGGGTATTTCAATATATTTTAGCTGGGCCATTTTGGGAATTTTAAAATCTTTTTTATGTTTATTATAATAGTTTTTTAATTCTTTCTCGGAAATCGGAAAAGTATCTTCGGGAAGTAAGAGCGGAACAAAAATATGGGTAGCAACAATTCTAGTTTTTTGTAACTCAGTAAAAAATTCGGCTTCTTTAGTAGGTATTTGGATAGCGGCTTCTAAATCCAAACGGAATTTTTCCTTAGGTAAAAAATCCAAAAGTTCTTGGGCGTAAGCAGCAAAATAAGCTTGATTTTGCGGATTAATTAATAATTGATAATATTTTTGATAATCAAAATTTCCCAAGCTATCTTTCAATTCCGGAAGGTTTTTTAACTCTTCTGGCGGATTGGCTTTCATTATTTCAAAAAGTTCTTCGTTAGTTACGGTAATATTAGTTGATTTTAAGATTTCTTGCCAAGTTTTATTTTCAATAAGATATTTAAAGGCTTCTTCTTGTAAATTTAACCTTTCCGCTTCCGAAATATTTTTTATACGATTAGTTCGCAGATATTTATAAAGCAAATAATTGAAGACATTTTGGTATTCATCAATTTTTATCGGCCTTTTGCCAACATAGCCAATAATCCCTTTTCTTATTGGATTCTTTTTAAAACCTCCCTCGCGCAATACTAACCATAATTCCGATAGTAAAAAGCCGCCAACAAAAGCGATAGCCACAATTAACATAATTGTCCGCATATTTTTTCTGATTTTTGATATACTAAGCATAAAAAATTATAATCCTAAATAGCTAAAAAATCAATTTAATTTAGCTCGCGGATGGGTCTTTTTATAAATCGCTTTTAATTGACCAATGGTTAAATGGGTATAAATCTGGGTTGTTTGCAAACTACTATGACCAAGAAGCTCTTGAACGGCTCTTAAATCCGCTCCCCGGTCAAGAAGATGGGTAGCAAAGGTATGTCTTAAAACATGGGGGTTAGTGGCCGGGGAATTTTTTATTTTACTCAAATATTTTTTTACAATCTTTTGAATTTGGCGGTTACTCAATTTTTTATTAAATTTGGAGACAAAAAGATAAGGTGAAGAATCTTTTCTTTTTTCCAAATATTCTTTTATTGCCAATAAGGCATAATTGCCAAAAGGTACTATTCTTTCTTTTTCTCCTTTTCCTTTTACTTTTAATATTTTATTTTCAAAGTCAACATCAGAAATCTTTAAATTTACCAATTCTTTTACTCTTAATCCGGAAGCGTAAAAAAGTTCCAAAATTGCCTTATCCCGATAACTAATCTCCTTTGGTGGTTTTAGTGCTAAAACTTCTCTCATTTGGCTTTCGGTTAAAAAGCCGGGCAATTTTCTTTCTAATCTTGGCGATTTGACAATCGTTGCTGGATTTTTTTCAATCTTTTTGTTCTCTTTTAAAAATCTATAAAATGATTTTAAAGCCGACAATTTTCGGCAAACACTTCTTTTATCATAGCCATATCTTAAAAGATAGCCACAAAAATTTCTAACCATTTGACTATTAACCTTTAAAAAATCATCAACCTTTTCTCGGTCAATAAGGTATTCTAAAAATTGGTTTAAATCATTTTTATAAGCCCTTAGGGTCTCTTCCGAATAATTTCTTTCGGCCTTTAAATATTCCAAAAATTTAAAAATTAAACTATTCATAAAAATGGATCGCCTTTTTTATTACTGATAAAAAAGTTTCTTCAATAATTTCGGAAAGGGTGGGATGGGGAAAAACCACATCTTTTATTTTTTCTAACTCTAAATTGAGAGCTAAAAAGATACTACCTTCACCAATAATTTCTGAGGCGTAAGGCATAATAAGATGAAGCCCTAAAATCTTTCTTTCTTTTTTGTCAAAAACTATTTTAGAAAAACCTTCACTTTTATTAATTGTTAATGAGCGACCAACAACTGCCAAAGGAATTTTTTTCACAATAACATCATAGCCTTTATTTCTTGCTTCTTCTTCGGTTAAACCAATAGTCGCAATTTCTGGTTCGGTATAAATACAGTTAGGAATAAAAATTTCCCTTTCTTCTTTTCCCTCAAAAATTATTTCCACTAATTTTTTACCTTCGTACATTGCTTTATGGGCAAGAAGTGGCGGCTTTCTTATATCACCAATCGCATAAATTTGCGGAAAATTGGTTTCCATTCTATTATTGGTTTCGATATAGCCATATTTATCAACTTTAATTTTATTTAAATTCAACTCATCACTTCTTGGTCTTCTACCGATAGCCAATAAAACATTATCAAAATCAATTGTTATTTCTCCTTCTTCTTTCTTTTCTATCTTAGCTATTCTTTTATTCAAATCAATCTCTTTTAAATAAGAATTTAAGTGAAAAACAATTCCTTTCTTCTCCAAAAGATTTTTCAAATAATTAGCAATTTCTAAATCAATTCCCGGTAAGATTTGCTTAGCGATTTCCACAAAGATAACTTTAGAACCAAAAGAAGCATAAATAGTGCCCAATTCCAAACCAATAACCCCAGCACCAATTATTAAAAGTTTTTCTGGTACTTTTTCAAAATCTAATGCTTCCTCTGATGTCCAAATAATCTCTTTATCTTTTGGGATATTTTCTAAATAAACTGGTTTGGAACCACAAGCAATAACAAATCTTTCTCCTTTTATTCTTCTATTACTTTTTAACAATCTTATCTCATTTTCATTCTCAAAAATTGCCTTATCTTTAACCAATTCAATATTATACTTATTTAAAAGAAACTCAATCCCTTTTCTTAATCGCAAAATTACTTTTTCTTTATGAGCTTTTACTTTCTTGATATCAATCTTATTCAAAAAAAGTTCAATACCGCAATTACTTAATTCCTTACTTTCATTTATTATTTTTGCTAAATGTAAAAGGGTTTTTGTGGGGATACAACCTTGATTTAAACAGACACCGCCAACTTCCTTTTCTTCAATTAAAATAACCTTCTTATTATATTGAGCGGCTTTAATAGCACAGACATAACCAGCCGGACCACCCCCAATAATTACCAAATCCATAGAGATATTATAATTAAATTAACCAAATTTTCAAAAAATCTTCCAAATCATCTTACCCCTAAATTTTAAAAATTAAAAATGTCCACTCTTCTTTTTAAGAAATCCTTATTTCTCAATGATTTTTTTAACAAAAAATGTCCACTCATAACCTTTTGACCATCTTAATCCCCTTCACTATATTAAAAG
>Ga0185307_1000138_pt1 | contig 50241 bp, 56 predicted proteins | sample LHCtaG_FD_128010 | JGI IMG/M metagenome (GOLD analysis project Ga0185307, IMG submission 128010) | Hot spring microbial communities from Little Hot Creek, USA to study Microbial Dark Matter (Phase II) - LHC4sed_matched (SPADES... | ecosystem: Environmental > Aquatic > Thermal springs > Hot... | reverse complement strand
CGAGGTGCTCTTGACGACGTATGAGCGATATAAGAGAGTGGGATGTATCAAGCCTTACCCCTTGCCCGGAGGAGACCTCTGCGCCTACTATCCCATTAGAGCCCTGGCCGGCCTGCTGAGTCAAGCAATGAGCCTCGAGGAGCTCGAGGAGCTCTTGACCAATAAGTTCTCAAGCGCCTTCAAGTACGGTCCTCGCGAAGTACCTGTCGTGGTGAAGCAGTTGCGCTCGGGGCTGAACGTCGTGCCTTCCTCGAGCACTGGCCGCTACCTAGACGCGGTCTCAGCCATGCTGGGGGTCTGCACCTACAGGTCTTACGAGGGCGAGCCGGCCATGAAGCTTGAAGCCTTAGCCCGTGCGGGCGACTCTAACGTTGCAGTAGACATTCCGGTAGTCGATAAAGGCAAGCTTAGCATGGTCGACGCTTCTCAAATAGTGCTACAGCTCTTGACCTCTATGAGGGACAACCCGCCAAGCTCCATAGCTAAGGTGGCACACGTAGCCATAGCCAAGGGGCTAGCCGAGATAGCGTGCTCCAAAGCGCTAGAAGAAGGGGTAAAGGTCGTAGGTGTTTCTGGAGGCGCCGCCGTGAACGAAATATTGATTGAGGTTATCGAGAAAGAGGTCTCAAGACACGGCCTCACCTTACTAAGGCATAGAGCCCTACCTCCCGGCGATGGAGGCCTCTCAGCGGGTCAAGCGGTGGTCGGCAGGTTCCACCTCAACGCTTAAATCGAGGGCGAGGGACAGGAAAGACGTATGAGCGAGCTCAAGATTAAGGCCATCCCACTAGAGATCCCTAAGGGATCGAACGTCATAATTGGCCAGGCACACTTCATAAAGACTGTTGAGGACTTATACGAAGCCCTGGTTAACTCGTCGCCGCACATAAAGTTTGGGATAGCCTTCAATGAGGCCTCAGGACCCCGTCTCGTGAGGAAGGACGGCAACGACCCCGAGTTGATCGAGGCTGCCGTCAAGGCAGCGCTCAGCATAGGCGCGGGTCACGTTTTTGTGATATTCATAAGAGACGCCTACCCCATAAACGTGCTGAATGCCATAAAGATGGTGCCCGAGGTCTGCAGGATATTCTGCGCGACTGCCAATCCCTTGCAAGTCATCGTGGTAGAAACCGATCAAGGGAGAGGGGTCATAGGGGTGGTGGACGGCTACACGGTCGTCGGCGTCGAGGACAAGGAGAAGGAAGAAGAGAGAAAGGGCTTCTTAAGGAAAATAGGCTATAAAAGGTGATAGCAGCTGCAGAACGCCGAGTCGCGCCGCGTTAACCAGTTTGAAACGCTGTGTTTCATGTGCGGCAAGGAGTCGTCGCTAGTGGTGAGCGAGATATGTTACGAGTTTCCAGGGTTTGGTAGCGTGTACCTTTTGTCTGCCATTTGTAGGAACTGCGGTTTCAAGCACACCGACGTCATGGAAGTAAACCCCCACCAGGACCCCTTGAGGATTACCGTAGTCGTCGAGGAGCCCGACGACGTGAACCACTTAGTTGTCCGCTCGAGCTACGCCACCGTAAAGATGCCGGAGCTTGGGGTGACGATAACGCCTGGTCCCTACGCCCAAGGAGTCATATCGACGATAGAGGGCTTCCTCCACAGGGCCAAGGAGATAATTGAGTTCCTGGCCTCCAGCGAGCTAGACGAAGAGCAGATGAAGAAGTGCCTAGAAACCCTCGACAAGCTAACCATGGCGATAGAGGGCAGGCTAAAGTTCACCCTCATAATCGAAGACCCCAGCGGGCTTAGTACCGTAGTGCCTAAATGTGGGAGGACAGCAAAGATAATAAAGGAGCCCCTGAGAGTTGAGGGTTGAGCCGTGTCGAAGAAGGCTAGAACTAAATCTGCGAAGGCCAGCAAGTCCCGTGGAAGGAGGGCCGAGTTCACTCCGATAACCGGGGCTGGCTTAATAAGGTTCTTCAGGGAGGAGACCGGGGGTGTCTCCTTGCCCCCTTACGCAGTGATAGCCATCGCGGTGGCCCTGATAGCATTAGTGCTGGCGCTCCCCGCGCTCCTGCCCATCTAAAAAGGGATGCTTCATGCACATTAAGGAGTTTCAGAACCTCATTAGGGAGATGTATTGGCACAAGGATGCACGGCGGTCGGCCGAGGCCAACTTCATATATTTAGTGGAGGAGATAGGGGAGCTTGGTAGTGCTATAGTCAAGGGGGACAGGAAGTTAATAGAAGAGGAGCTGGCAGACGCCTTTGCTTGGCTCGTAACGGTCGCCAATGCCCTTTCAATAGACATAGAGGAGGCAACGCTAAAGCGCTATGGAGGGAAGTGTCCTAAGTGCGACGCGAACCCCTGTAAGTGCTCGACCAAATAGAAAGCTCACTTCTTGAGTCTTAACCTTACCTCAGAAGCTAGTATCCTCAGGTCAGTCTTCAAGAGCACGTTGGCCTCGCTCGCGGCTAACCTCTCGAGCCTCTCGACGAAGTCGCGAACATCAGAGGCCTCCTTTAAGAGCCTCTCAACTGCTTCTTCGACCTCTTTCCAACAAGTTAAGTAGGGCTTGCAGTCCACGAGGGCCTCCCTGATCACTTCCTCGCCCCTCACGAGCCTCCCTCGCTCAATGAAGCTTCATTCTAATTTGACCAGCACGTCTGAGAACAAGGTTCAGCAGGCTAAGATAAGGGTTTCAACTTCGCGTGCTACAAGAAACCCTTCTTAACCATGAGCTCACCTATCAGTATTGAGTTGCCCGCGGCACCTCTCACAACGTTGTTGCCGAGAACCATGTACTTAAGCCAGCCGTCCTTGCCATACCTGAGCCTTCCGACCACAACGCTCATGCCCTTGTGTACCTCTCTATCGAGTCTGGGCTGGGGCCTGTCCTCCTCATCCCTAACGATAACTGGTGAGGGCGGCGCCATGGGCAGTTTGAGCTCTTGTGGGAGCCCTCTAAAGTTCCTCAAGACGTCTTTGAGCTCCTCAAGGCCCACGTCCCTCTTCAACTTAACGAACACGCTCTCAAGGTGTCCGTCGAGCACGCAGACCCTATTACACGATGCCGAGATCGCTATGTCAGCGAATTTCACGGAGCCCTCGTAGAGCCCTCCCAATATCTTCAAGCTCTCAGTCTGGATCTTCTCCTCCTCCTTGGCTATGAACGGTATGACATTGTCGATTATGGCCATGGACGTAACGCCCGAGAAGCCAGCCCCTGAAACCGCCTGCATGGTGGTTACGTGGACCGCCTCCACTCCCGCGTAGTCGACTATTGGTTTCAACGAGAGCGTGAGTATGATAGTGCTGCAGTTCGGGTTAGTGACTATGAGCCCCTTCCAGCCCCTCTTCCGCCTCTGGACGTGGATCAAGTGAAGGTGGTCAGGGTTTATCTCTGGCACCACAAGTGGGACGTCGTCAAACATCCTCATTGCGCTAGCGTTGCTCACAACCTTGAAGCCCTCTCTAGCAAATGCAGGCTCTAGCTCCTTCGCCACGTCCGAAGGCAGGGCCGAGAAGACCAGGTCGACGTTGTAGCCGCACCTCTTAACGGCCTCGGGGCTCGTCTCGAGGACCTCAAGGTCTTGGACGGCCTCGGGGAAGTCGGGTCCCAACATCCACTTAGTTGCTTTGCAGTACTTCTTGCCAGCGCTCTTGCCGGAAGCCGTCAAGGCGACTACTTCGAAGAACGGGTGATCCACCAACAACCTAACGAACCTCTGCCCAACTAGGCCCGTGGCGCCCAACACCGCCACTTTGAGCTTGTCCATCTTAACCACCCAAGAACGTGTCGTGCAAGGCCTTAACGGCCTTAATGGCGTCTTCCCTCTTGACCACGAGGGATATGTTCAGCTCTGAGGCCCCTTGAGCTATCATCCTAACGTTGACCCCCTTCTCGGCCACTGCGCTGAACACCTTGGCCGCAACGCCTGGCCTCCCCCTCATGCCCGACCCGACGACCGCTATCACGCACACGTCGCCCTCCCAAGCGATGTCGCAGTTCTTGGGAAGGCCCTCTTCGAGCTCTTTTAGAATCTCCTGTGATTTTTCCTCTGGTACCACTATCGATATGTTGGTTTGCGACGAGCTTTGAGAGACCATTACTGCATTCGCTCCCACGTCGTATAGCGCTTTGAATACCCTGGTAATTACGAGTGGGGCCTCGTAGAGCTCCGCCCCGCTTACGGTTATGATCGCCACTCGAGGGATCATGGAAATCGCCTTGACTATCCTATCATTGGAGGTCTCGTGGTGGACTATCGTACCGGGGTTCTCGGGGTTGAAGAAGTTCTTCACCCTCAACGGTATGCGCTTCTCGATTAAGGGCTTTAGGGCGAGCGGGTGTAGCACTTTCGCTCCGAAGTATGCTAGCTCAGTGGCCTCTTCGTAGGAGATCTTCGGTATGGGCTTTGCCTCGGGCACGATTTTTGGGTCTGCAGTCATGATTCCCTCGACGTCCTTCCACACCCACACTTCGTCGAACTCTAAAGCTGCACCGATTATTGTGGCAGAGTAGTCCGAACCTCCTCTGCCCAGCGTGGTTTCCACACCATCTACAGTTTGTCCTATGAAGCCGGTCACGACCGGGACTACCCCCCTCTCCAGAAGGGGCACCAAGTTTTCCCTCAACCTATCTTCGCATAGGCTCATTATTGGATTGGCTCGGCCGAAGTTATCGTCAGTTATAATCCCCGCTTGACCGCCTGTAAAGTACTCGGCCTTTATTCCTTCTGACAATAATGCCCTCCACACCATCCTCGTGGCCATTTTCTCGCCGAAAGCCAAGACCCTATCCCTAGTTCTCGGAGAAACTTCCTTCAAGTAAGAGACTATTTTCAACGTGAAGTAAAGCTCTTGGATCAACTCCTCTATGTCATGTATCGTTTTGAGCCTTAACCCCTCATCCTTAATAGCCTTCAAGCATGCTTGTACGTGCCTTTCTCTTATCATTGCCACGGACTTCTCGACCTCACTCATGTTACTGGCTAAGGCATAGTTTGTGAGGTTGATGAGCTCGTCAGTCACCCCAGCCATAGCCGATATCACTAGCACTATTTTGTCTCCTTCCCTTACGTGTCTTTGCACGATGTCCACGATGCGCAGGATGTTCGTCCCTGAGGACGTACACACACCGCCAAACTTCATCACTATCTTCACGTTATTTCACCATAATTAGCTTCTCTTCTAGCGACTTCGCTACTGAGTGTAACACTATGGCCGCAAAGCCCAAGGGCCCTAAGTCATCCTCTACGTTTATGTGCATTGGGACGCCAAGCTCCATCTCTTTTGCCGAAACCCCTGGCTCGCTACCTCCGAAGACTATCGCTACAGTACCTCTCTGCGCCTCTGAGGCCACTCGCTCGGCGTCGAACAATTCTTTGGCATATTTCTTGGGGGTGATGAAGATGAAGAGAGATGGCCTGAAGATCTCGACTACGTCCCCCAGCTCGCTTAGCACCACCAGGGCTTTACCCTTTTTAAGGGCAAGCTTCTGCGCCTCGGGTACCCCTGCTTGAGCAGCCGCGCCGCTGGGCTTGCTCACGACAACCATTTTGAACCCCAACCCATAGCATATCTTCGCGAACTGCTTGACTATCTCGACGCTGAACACGTTGTGTATCACTGGAATGACTTCGCTCATCTTAGGTCGCTTATTAGTCTCTCAAGACCTCCTTAATAACCTAAGCGCCTCTCTGGCTATGGCCCTCGAAAGCGGCGGAGGCACGGCCTCCCCGATCATGTTGTACTGGGCGTCGAACCCTCCTCTAAATACGAAATCGTCGGGGAAGCCCATGAGCCTCGCTTGCTCCCTCACGGTTAACAGTCTGTTCTCGTAGGGGTGCACAAACCTAGAGCTTCCGAGGACCGTCGGGGCGAGCTTAAGTGGGTGCAACCTGATCCAGTTCGGCAACACTTTCCTTCCAGCGCCCTTGTATAGTACTAGTTCCTCCCCCCACTTCAACTTAGCAATCTTTTTGACCTTCCTTGGAGGCAAGGGCTTAATTACGTGGTTAGGGACGTCGTTTATCTCCCCTGGGTCTGGAAGCCCTGCCAGTGCCTCTTCCACTGTAATGATTTTCTTAAGGGGCCTCGGCCTTAACTTGAAGTTCGATATGAAGGCCCTCTTCCTATGAGAAGGAGTTCCGTAGTCCTCAGCGTAAAGCACATTGAAGTACACCTTGGGGTAGCCCACTACTTCGAGCTCATGTTTTATTGCCTCCTTTAGCGAGGGCTCCAATATCGAGGGGACGTTCTCGATTATGAAGAGCCTAGGTCTCAGGTCGCCTATGATCCTTATAGCGTGAAGGAAGAGCCTGCCAACGTCATCACCGTAGAGTCTGTCAAGCACATCAACCTCTCTTCGAGGGTTAGCCCCAGTAAAGGGCTCGCACGGAGGGCTTGCTATTATCACGTCGACGTCAACTCCTATGACGTCCCTCAAATCCAAAGAGTGAATGTTTCTTATGTCTTCGCATAAGACGTCGACCTTCAAGTTCTCACGATAGGTCTCAGCGACTATCCAGTCCACGTCGACTCCGAGCAACACTTTAAAGCCCTCCATGACGAAGCCCAGTGAAAAGCCCCCGGCCCCACAAAAGAGGTCCAAGACCTTGTACACGTCATTGATCCCTCACTAAATCTCTCACTTCAACCCCAAAACTCTTTAGCACTTCGACTATGAACCTTCTATGGCAAAACCTTCTATCCCTCTCTAAGCACATCAAGCAGACTTTCTTGTTGCGCGCGACGCTTAAAAGGATCTCCACCCCTTCTTTAAAGCTATCGCTTTGTGAGTACCTCTCATAACCCCCTCTCTTAAAGCCTCCGAGTCTGTCTCCAAGCCATAAGTACTCCATGCCATTTTTCTTGAGCTCGATTTCTAGCTCGTCGCGATTAAACCCCTTAAGCCGCGATCTTGGAAATGCTCTTATGTCTACGAGCACCTCGACTCTCCTGGTTTTCAACATCTCGAGTAGCTCTTCGAGGCGCTTAAAGGCCCCGTAACCAACGTCATATAGGAACAGGAGCCCCACCAAATATATCAGTCCACCTGCGGTCAATAAAGTTCTGCAGGGATTCCATCCACTTAATTAGGGCTTGACTCGAAAGAGAAGCGTCTTTTGCGTCAAGGCCTTCACACGTGAGTGACGCTATGGTCTCAAATGAGCCTTCCACGCAATACGAACTCGTCACTAAGAGGGTGGAGAAAAGCCGAAGGTTGCTAGACGCTCTCGCATGCGTCCTTTTCATTTTCATAAGTTTTAACCTTTTAGCGAAGTACCGTCCTCGAACGATTTTTCGTCACTAATTCTATGACCTTGCCCTCGCGAAGCGATAGGAGACCCTCATGCTCAAGGTTTCTGCAAGTTTATATAGGAAAAGCCTCGCTTCATCATTACATAAGTGATAGCGCCTCCCGAGATGGGGATGACAAGCAAGGAGAGTGGCGCCGGGTGGGGGACTCGAACCCCCGCTCCCCAGAGGGGAACGGGCTTAGCAAGCCCGCGCCCTACCAGACTAGGCGAACCCGGCTCTAATCGAGCGATTAGAAAAGAGCGAAGCCCAAATAAAAGCTTATTCAAGGGAGCCTGGATCGCCAAAGATGTTAATGCTTTTATGGCTTCTCGACGTTGATATTCTGAGCCCCGGTTGCCTAGTGGTTATGGCGGCGGCCTTGTAAGCCGCAGGTCGCGGGTTCGAATCCCGCCCGGGGCTTCACCCATTCGAACCCGAAAGCTTCTAGGTCTCTTTCCTCAGCATTCGTCATCGCCTATCTTAAGAGCTTTGTGATGCATCAGCTCACATCGTGATGATCTATAAAACTGCCTACGAGCAAGAAGTACGAAGTGATGCCCCTTCGTGGATGTAATTAGCGCGCTACCTAAAAAGCTTTTATACCCATTCTCTATCAAAGACTTTGGAGTGAGCTCTATGTTTGACATTTTGTGGATAAATTTTTGTCTACTTCTTTTTGTTTGCCTTCCTGTGGCCCTACGTGAGGCAAAGAGTGATCCGGAGCGAGGGGATGAACCTCATCAGAAGGCTTGAGCTCGTTACGAGGCCACGCGTCATAACTATGATTCAAAGGCAAGAGGCGTCTCCCTCTTCGGCATACCGATTTACAGGTACATAGACATCGAGGATTCGGAGAAAGTTCTCAGGGCTGTGAGGACCACGCCCTCGGACGTCCCCATTACCATGATTATTTACACGCCCGGAGGTCTTGTGTTAGTAGCGGCGCAAATAGCCATGACCTTGAAGGCCCACCCGGCCAAGAAAACCGTCATAGTCCCCCACTACGCCATGAGCGAAGGGACGCCGATCGCCCTCGCTGCCGATGAGATAATAACGGATCCATATGCAGTCTTGGGCCCATTAGACCCGCAACTCTCGGACCCAAAAACGGGGGCCGTGCCTGCCGTCTCTGTGCTCAGGGTCGTTAAGGAGAAGGGGATTGACAAGGTGAGCGACGAGACTTTAATAAAAGCCGACATAGCCGAGAAGGCAATAAAACAGCTCGAGGAATTGGTCGTTGAGCTAGCTCAGACAAGCTCGGAAGAGAGAAGGCCGAACAGCTTGCCAAGACGTTAGTCTACGGCACGTGGACTCACGACTACCCGCTCACGGTCAAGAGACTTCAAGGGCTCGACCTTCCAGTAAAGACCGAGGTACCAGTCGAGGCCTATCGACTTAGGAGCTATATCCACAAGCACAGCCGATAAGGCCTAGCGTCGAGTGCATACCCTCGCCGTATTACCCTCCTCAATTACCGCAGAGGAGGGCGAGCGAAGGGTAGGCTCGGTGAGAAGGAAGTTAAAGCGAGCTGGTGGGGCCGCCAGGATTTGAACCTGGGTCACGAGGGCCCAAGCCTCGCAGTCTACCAGGCTAGCCTACGGCCCCCTCGTTATTCGATGAAAAAAGAGGGTTTAATTTAAGGCTTACCCGTCATGAACGATGTTAGCTTCACCTGTCCTCTCGCGCTTTCACTTGCTTCTCTGACTTTCTGTAACTTAATGATTGTCAACTTTCTAGTAGCAGGGAATGAGACGTTATACACTTGCGTCCTATTGATTGTGACTGCGTGGACTCGACCATTATGAGCATGCCCGTGGATGACCAAATGCGGGCCACGCCTCTTCACTATCTCCTCGAACTTACTGGACCCTAGCTCAGGCCAAGCCCATCGAGGTTCTCCGATGAGGGTCTTAAACGTGATGGAGTAGTGTGAGAGTAAGATTATGTAGTCCGTCTTCTTAAGAACTACGGACGCAAGCACCTCATCGACCTTTTTAAGCCTTTGTTCATATATCTGAACTATGTTAGGTACGTTCTTTCTCTGCCATGCAGTCGGCCTGTCCAGACAGCCCTTAGTCCCAACAATGCTGAGTTCTAGCCCTTTAACATTTATGGTTGTATACTCGTCGTTTAACCACGTAACTTCGTTATACTTCTTCACTATTTGCTCGATTCTGTCGTCGTACTCCTCGTTGCCGAAGCAAGCCACCACCTTACAACCATCGTACCTACTCTTGATGACGTTTAAGATGTTATCATACTCCTCAACTTGACCCTTGTATATCATATCTCCAGCAAGGAGGATCAGATCCACCTCGGGGCTATTGCTCAACACTCTCTTGAAGTCCTCTAAGTACTTAGGCGAGTGGACATCGGCTATAGCTCCTACGATAACTTCGTTAGCCAACCCTCAACACCGCAGGCAGCATCTATAATACTCTTGACGATGCGCTGAATTTAATGTTATTGATTACGCTCGCAATCATGTAAAAGCCTATATAGCCCTCTAGCCAAGTAATTCGCGGCGGATGAAGAGATGACGGTCTAAGAGCAATAAGCAATGACATGTGATGGGCGGACTGACGCCCCAATCTCCTGCTTACCGCACATCTATGGTTATGCTTTTTGCGAGTGAGGCCTAGTTATTCACTCGACGGCCACTCCACCGTTCTGACGACTTTATAAGGCCCGTACTTTTCGTACAACTCTCTAACTTGATCGGGCCAATAGCTCGAGTTAAAGCCGTGTCGGGCCAAAAAGGCCGTGGCCCACCTCGTCAATCCGTGGCCGACGCAGCCAGTCCATATCTCTCGATTTTTGACCTCCTTTATCTTAAAGGCTGAGACGTAGTGGGTGTAGTGCACGCTCGCCGCTGTTATCTCCAACCACTCGGCCTTATCTCTCTCCCCTCTATAGGGCAGGTAACACTCCACATCTAAGGTGGGTATCTTCTCTCGCGAGGAGATGTCAATCCTCCTCTTGCTGGCCTCTTCGCTTGACAAATAGAAGGGAGCCCCCACGACTACCCTCCACTCAAGGTCCAAGACCTTGTCGACAAGCTCTACGGTCCTCGAAACGACCTCGTCCCTTATCCTGACGACCTCGCTTGGAGAGCCCAAGTAGACCATCTCCATTCGCCAGAATTCGTTGGTCCTAGCTAGCCCCTCAACCCCGCCAGCCTCGTTCCTCCACGTCCATCCGCCCATACACTCGTAGACCTTTATGGGAAGGTCCTCCAGCCTGACGGTTTCTTCGCTGAAGAACTGGTAGAAGGGCGGGCACTGGACCGCGTCGAGGACGTACTCAGGCTCGCCCAATACCTCTTTCAACAAGTCCTTGCGTATGACCCTCTTGAGGGCGTACTCCCTCTTGTACTCGTCGAAGGCAGAGGGGTCCCTAGGCGGCACGCACACGTAGAACATGCCCTCTGGAAGGTGCTCGACGTAGCTCGAGAGCTTCGCTAGCACACTCATCGGTATGAGCCTCGGGAACATCCACTCTTGGAAGCCCAGAGGCCTGCAGACATGCTCTATAATCAGGTCCCTCATGACCTTTAAGAGGCCGACCATGGGGGCCGTGAAGATCCACTGCCCCTTTGCTGGGAACCTCTTGATCCATCCCAACCTCTCGGCCTCCGCAGCGACCTCGACCTTCACCCTTATGTCCTTTGGCCTTGACTGCTCAAGCACGAAGCCGAAGGGGACCAGCTTCGCCTCTCCTGCCGGGACCTCAATAGCGCCCTCTAGTACCCTCTTCACGAGCCTGTCGACGAGCCTTGCTTCGAGATCCTCCTCGCTTAACTCTTCAAGCCTTATTAAGAGGCCCTCGCCAGCCCTCTCCACTGAGCCCCTGTCGCCCACAAGCCTCAAGACCTCTTGGAAGCCTCCCTTGAAGCAAGGCACCTCGACCTCGTAAGTTGACGCCCCAAGGCCCCTTATGCCTATTCTGAACTCTTTTCCTAGCACTGAGCCTAGGTAATTTTTCAATCTAAATAGCGCGTCGTGCGCTCTGACGTATCTCCCGGACTCGATCTCGACGTAAACCTTTTCACCGCTCACCGACCATTTGACAACTCTTGCTGCCTCATGCTCCTTGTCCTTGGGTGCCCCCTTAATGAGCAGCGTCCTATTCGCTTCGTCTATTAGCTCTGAAAGCCTCTTGACGGCTGCTCCGTCAAGTTGCTTGCTCAAGACCATGTAGCCCTTTAGATAAAACCTCATGCGTCCTTCACCTTCACGACAACTTTATGCAACCGCCCTCTCCAACCAAGAACACGTCTTCATGCCTTACTCCGAACCTTCCTTTGATGTACACGCCAGGCTCTAGGGTTATGACGTTCCCGCTTTCTAATATATCTTCGCTTAAAGTAGATATAGTAGGCTTCTCGTGGACCGAAAGACCTAGGCCGTGGCCTAGGCCATGCAAAAAGTATTCGTGTAATCCCTTATCCTCGAAGAGCCTTCTGGCCCTCGCGTCGAGGTCAGAGGCCCTAGCCCCGCTCTTTACGTTTAGGACCACAGTGTTTTGTACGTCGATAACGCATGCCAACGTCTCTTCTACCTCTCGATTACTCCCGACGACAAACGTCCTAGTGATATCTGAGCAATATCCTTGAACCCTTACTCCTATGTCTATTATAACGCTCTCTCCCCTCTCTATGCGCTTTGCCGACGGCTTAGCGTGAGGATATGAAGACCTCGGACCCGAGGCCACTATGATGTCGAAGGCTAGGCCGTCTATGTCCTCTTCCCACAGCGCTTTTTCTACCTCTGCTAAGAGGTGCGTCTCTTTCATACCTTCGCGTAGGACCTCTTGCGCTCTCTCCACCCCCCTCATAGTCTTCTTGATGGCCTCCTTTATGCACGAGACTTCGTACTCGTCCTTCTTGGCCCTCATGCCCTCTATGATCGATTGCATGAATCTTAGCTCTCCCATCTTTCTCCTCAGCGCTTCCATCAGGTTGTAGTCCTGCAAGCCATCCACGTAAATGGGTTGTGGAATTCCTACTTCTACTAGGAACTCAAGGAGACCCTCGGCCACACTCTTGTCCCTGCTTAGCTTGACGACTTTTGCTACTTCGACCTCTTCTTCGGCCTCGTAGTACTCCAAGGCTGGGACCAGAAGATAGACCTCTTCACGATCCCCTAGTATGAAGACCCAAGAGCTTTTGGGCGGATTGCCGACGGCCCTGAAGCCTGTCACGTATTGAACGTTCTCTGGCTGAGAGATCAAGAGGCCCCTGGCGCTCAGCTTGGCCATGGCCTCCTTCAGCTTCTTGATCCTCGACTCGATAATCGTTTTTGGAGCCTTGCTAGTCTCCACCCCTCAACACACTCTAGGCGTCGGTTCTCCAAGAGGGGGTTCTAATAGCTTTTTGCCACCAACTACGGTTTCGAGCACGACCCTGCGCGCGGGCTCTCTCTTCACCTCGCCTATAATTGAGGCGTGCCTTCCGTGCCTTGTCCTCCTTATCGCCTCTAAGATATCTTCAGCCATAGAACTGTCAACGACGAGAACTGCGACGCCCTCGCAGGTCACCTCTAGGGGGTTTAGCCCTAGCATCTCAGAAGCCGCTTTGACCTCTTCCCTTATTGGTATGTCCCTCTCCCTGATCCATATGGAGAGGCCCGACTTTGAGGCCATCTCATTTAAAGCCATTGAGAGTCCGCCCCTCGTGGGATCCTTAGCAGCGTGGATCCCTCCGACCTTCAGGGCTGCCTCGACGACATCCCAGATCGGGGCCACGTCCGACTTTACATCGGCCTCAAACGCTATCCCCTCCCTAACGGAGGCGAGTGCTATGCCATGGTCGCCGACGAAGCCCGTCACTATGACCTTGTCCCCTAGCTTTAGATTGGAATCTCTCAAGACCTTACCCCTCTCAGCCAGCCCTATGCCCGCGGTGCTTATGACTATCTTGTCGATCTTGCCCTTGGGCATGACCTTGAAGTCTCCGTGGATTATGGCGGCGCCTACCTCTTCAACAGTCTCATCCATGGATTTTATGATCTTCTCCAAATCGCTTAAGGGGAAGCCTTCTTCGACGACTATCGAGTCCATTATTGCCAAGGGCCTTGCGCCCATAACCGCTAAATCGTTTATCGTGCCCGCTGCTGCCAGCCTCCCGATGTCACCCCCCGGGAAGAATATGGGGTCCACGGTGTGTCCATCCATGCTCAGCACGATTTCGTAGTCTCCAAGGGGTATGGTGGCCCCGTCGTCCATGTCGTCGAGGCCAATTCCATCGAACACGCTTCTTCGACTTACGTTTCTCAAGATTACGTTTCTAATGAGCTCGGCCATTAATGTTCCGCCAGCGCCATGAGCGAGCAGGACCTCGTCGCTCATGTGGCCCCACTTCATCTGCATAAAACTTATAACCCCTCTCTTTAGACTTTTCTTTGCTATAACCTTAATGACGTGGAGTGCCCCGCTCGATGCCTCAATACCATGGCAGAGACCTAAGGAAGCCGACAGGAGGCAAGATAAGGCCCCACAGGAAGAAGAGGAAGTATGAAATGGGGAGAGACCCCGCCGAGACCCTGCCAGCAGAGGAGGAGAGCAGGATAATCAAGAGGGTCAGAGGGGGGAACACAAAGGTGAGCCTCAAGTATGCCGTTTACGCCAACGTCTTAGATCCTGAGACGAACAATGTGTACAAGCTTAAGATCTTAAGAGTTAGAGAGAACCCTGCGAGCGTCGACTATTCCCGACGAGGCGTGATAACCAAGGGCGCGATAATTGAGACCGAGAAGGGGCTTGCTAAAGTCACGTCGAGGCCGGGTCAGGACGGCGTCGTAAATGCGGTACTGCTCAAGTAGGGAAGGGCAAAGGCCATGCTGGGAGATAGAAACCGAATAGTAGTCTACCCCTGCTACTTGGACAGTAATAAAAGTGAGTCACGAGGAAGAAAAATCCCTAAGAGACTCGCGGTACCATCTCCTAAGGTAGAGGAGATTTTTCGAGCCGCTCGAGATTTAGACCTCGACCCCATAATCGAGGAAAAAGCGCATCCAGCTTGGTGGTGGGATGAGACCTCGAGGGTCTCCGTCAAAAAGGCGGGGCCTAAAAGAAAGACCCTTGCGATGATAGCCCAAAAAATCGCGGAAGAGAGGAAGAAGCCCAAAAAATAGCTAAAGAAGCCCTCAAGCCCTGTAAATGCTCGCTTAATTATCTCTAAGGGATTGCACATAACCCCCTCAAGAAACATTTATATTGGGTTATCGAGGATATATCCCCCGTCATGAGGGGCTCCCTGACTCTTTTAGGTTCAGTACTTCACCTGTCCAAGAGCAATAAGCTTGTAGTCAAAAGCTCTTCTAAAGCCATTCCGAAAATAGGCGACCCAATTTACAACGGCAAGAACAGAGTCATAGGCCTAGTCTACGACGTCGTGGGGCCCGTTTCATCGCCCTATGTATTAGTAAAGCCATTCGGTGAAATAAACCCCAATGACTTAAAGCGAATTAAGAAGGTTTACGCGACCCCTAGTTCGAAAAGTACTAAGAGATGAAGGGGATGAAGGGCTTGCTGACGGATGAAGCTGAATTCAGATGCCCAGAGTGCGGAAGCACGGAGTTCTTCAGGGACTACGATCGCGCCGAAATGGCTTGTGCGAGGTGCGGCCTTGTAATTAGTGAGCGCCTCATAGACCTAGGTCCCGAGTGGAGGGCCTTCGACTCTGAACAACAAGGTAAGAGGGCTAGGGCTGGGGCCCCCTTGACCCTCACGATTCACGACAAAGGCCTCTCAACAGTCATAGACTGGCACGGAAGTAGCAAAGCATCGAAGAACATGAGCCCAACGAAGAGGATGCAGATCTACAAATTGAAAAAGTGGCAACAGAGATCGAGGGTGTCGAACGCCTTTGAGAGAAACTTGACCCACGCTTTATCGGAGCTCGACAGAATAGCGTCGCAACTCGGCCTTCCGAGGAATGCAAGGGAGAGCGCGGCCGTCCTCTATAGGAGGATGGTGGAGGCGAAGATGATAAGAGGGAGGTCTATTGAAAGCATGGTCGCCGCTGCTATTTACGCGGCATGTAGACAAAATAGAATACCGAGGACCCTCGACGAGGTCGCCCAAGCCTCTAACATAAAGAAGCGGGAGATAGGGAAGAGCTACAGGCTCCTCTTAAGGACGCTCTTGGCGAAGATAGCGCCTATGGCCTCAATAAATTTCATCCCTCGCCTCGTGAACAAGCTAAATCTCTCACACGACGTCCAGAGGCTCGCCATAACAATTCTTGAAAAAGCGAGGAGCATGGGCCTAACCTCCGGCAGAGGCCCTATGGGCATTGCAGCAGCGTCTATATACATAGCCTGCGTCCTTCAACACGTCAAGTGTACTCAGAGAGACATAGCTGCTTCGGCTAACGTGACCGAAGTCACGATACGCAATAGATACCAAGAGCTCATGCGAAAAATTGAATTTATAGTCACGATATAACTCAACTGTGAAGCGAAGTCGGAAAGACGAAGAAGACGTGTACTTAAGGGCCCTTGAGATAATAAGGAGCGCAGGACCTCAAGGAATTTTGCAAAGCGATCTATGGAAGACGTTGAGCGTCGGTAGTCGAGAAGGCTCTCGCATAGCCCTAACATTAGAGAAAAGGGGGCTTATCATAAGGGAGCCTGTACATCAAGGCCGTTTAAAGACCTTCAGGCTCATAACGGTTTCAAATAACATCAAGGTAAGCTTAGATGCCATAGACGACTGTCCCTGCTTTTCATGTGCAAACTTACTGCGATGTGGCAGTGGGCAACCGATAAGCCCCGAAAAGTGCGAAGACCTGACGAGGTGGCTCTTAAAGTCGTGAATCCACGATAGATATGTCGAGAAGATGGAAGACTGAAAGGTCAAGGGACCACTACTACAAGAGGGCGAAAAGCTCAGGTCTTAGGTCTCGTGCTGCCTTTAAGCTGATGGAAATAACTGAGAGATTCAACATCATCAAAGAAGGGCACGTGGTTTTAGACATAGGGGCCTATCCTGGAGGATGGCTACAAGTGGCTTCTAGAGCTACTGGTCCCAGCGGCCTCGTGATAGGCGTAGATCTAAGGCCTATTAAGGAGCTTGGGAAGCCCAACGTCAGGACGGTAGTGGGGGACGTCTGTGACGAAAACTTGCACGAGGAGCTCGCGAAGATCGTGCCCAGCAAAGTCGATGTAGTATTGTCTGATGCCTCGCCAAAATTGACGGGCGTGTGGACGACAGATATCGCGCGACATGCGCATATAGTTCGATGCGTAATCAAGCTCATTAACAAATTACTCAAAAAGGGAGGGACGGCTGTAATAAAGGCTTTTCAAGGAAGCGAGCTCAACGACATCTTGTCAATTTTGCGGCAACGGTTTGAGAGGGTGCGCCTTTTTAAGCCCAAAGCCTCACAACAAAAGAGCAGAGAGATATACTTAATATGTACGGGTTTTAGAGGAGATGGCGAAGGGATAGCAAACAATTAAGCGATGCGATAAGCAAACCAGAGCCATGAGCATAAAAATACCTCTCGACCTTCTATGCGAAGGCAGGGTTAAACTGTTGTTGCCAGACGGCGCGATATTGGGGGGAGAAGCTAGGAAAGTTGTATTTTACAACCCCCTCATGTCTTTTTCGCGGGACTTCTCTATTTGCGTGTTAAAGGCCTACGCAAATATTACTGGGAAGAAAGACTTGCGAGTGGCAGAGCCGTTAACGGCAAGTGGTGTCAGAGGCATTAGATACGCCAAAGAGGTCGACGAGGTCGACGAGGTAGTCCTATCGGACGTCAACCCGGTGGCCGTGAGAATTGCGAGGATCAACGCTCTCTTAAATCAAGTGCACAAAAAGGTCGTTGTGAAGTTATCAAATGCGAACTCGTTATTGTCAAGACATGATGCCAAGGGGAGGAGGTTTGACTTCGTTGACATAGACCCTTTCGGCTCGCCCGCACCTTATGTAGACTCTGCCATCAGATCAACGGCGCTGGAAGGCGTAATAGCTCTAACGGCAACGGACATGCCTCCTCTATGTGGCGTTTACCCCCAGGTAGCCTTGAGAAGGTATGGGGGCTTATCCCTAAGGACCGAGTACTGTCATGAACTTGCCGTGAGGCTGGTGCTAGGCCTCCTATGCAGAGAAGCTGGGAAACACGAGCTATCAATAAAGCCGTTAATCGCCCATAGCACAAGACATTACATTAGGGTCTTTGCTCAGTTGGTTCCTTCGAAGAGTAGCTCAGAGGCCGTCGGCCTAATATATCATTGTCGCAATTGCCTGCACAGACGCGTTGTGAAACTCGAAGACGTGGCACCGACAAAGAGCTCATGCGAGAACTGCAGTTCTTTGATGGAGATCGCAGGCCCTCTGTGGATAGGTTCCATATTCGACAAAGCATTTTGCGAAGAAGTCGCTAGAGTAGCGAACTCTATGGACTTGCCCAATAAGAAGGAGCTTAAGAAAGTTCTAAAGCTAATAACAAGCGAGGCCGATGGTCCTCCAACATTTTACACAGTAGATGCTCTTTCCCATAAATATAAGCTAAAGCAACCAAAAATGCAAGAACTTATTAGGAAGTTGCTTTCTCAAGGCTTTTATGCTACTCCGACACACTTTAATCCTAAAGGATTTAGATTTAATGGTAACATCGCAGACCTGATCAAGTCATTAACCAAATGACGCAACTTCGATTAGTTCTTCAGGACTAGACATGTTGTCAAGCTTTTTAGCACTTATTACGCCATCCTCTCTAGAGGCCTTCCGGGTCACGACTAATCTCTTGACCTTGGCGACTTCTGCGACCTCTCGAAGCACCTCCAATTCCTCCTTAAACTTGTCGCTAAGAACCTCTAATGTTAAGATCAGTAGTGTCCTCCCTCCCTCCCCGTTCTTCTTGGCTATGATGTTGAAGGGAGCCTCTTTAAACCTGAATATTGAAAAACCCAACCTCGACAACTTTAGGGCCACCTCTTCTTGGAGCCTCAGCCTGCCACCCCTGTCACTCTCCTCACTTCTCCAACCCTCTTTGCTCTCGACTGTTGTGATATTATCGAGGATGTCTATAGGTTTGAAGGCTTGTAGGGCCCCCTCCTCGCCCACATATTTGCTGAGGACTTCATAGAGTTTTGAAGCTACGTCGACCGTCGCATTTATTTCGCCTTTTTCGTACTCGTAGACAGCTTTTCTCGTAATGCCCAAGAGATTCGCTAATCCGCCGAGCGATAAACCGATCCTTTCTCGTATTTCTCTCAACTTTTTGCCCTCGATCTTTACGTAGAACCTACCACCTTTATAGTACACGTACTGCCTCCTTCCTTCAAGGTAGTCCTTTAACGCTTCGGGGTGAACGACGTAAAGCCCTTGTTTCTCATAAGCTACCTCCTTATCAATTTCATGGGGGCCCTCCCTTTCGCTGACGACTAGCGGGGAGCCTCTTAAAGCGTAGCTCGCCTTCTTGATCTCTGTGGCACAACAGCTTTTCAATTCACTGGCATCGCTTAGCGCTTTGATTAAAACTAGCTTATCTCCACTTCTAGCGACCAAGTTTATAGAGCTCCTTTCATTAGTGTATGGCTTTGAAATTTCGAAGCCTCCCTCATACAGCGACTTCACGGTTTTTGCTATGACGCCCTCTAAGGGCACCCCTCGCTCCCTCACTCCATGCTGGAGACGAAACCTATAACCGTCGTCGTCCTAAGCTTACTTCGCAAGATAGCTATATAAGGTTTATATAAAAAAGCTCTGCCATCATGATAATACACAGCGTTCGGACCCAAGACTCTGGCTATGACTTTGGCCTCTAAATCTCCTCCGCATATCATGTAGACGCCTTCTCCCATCTCTATCATGCGTAATATGACTATGGGCAATCTCAACTTATCGTGATGTTGTGCTGGCACCATATCAGCGAGCAACTCAAGCTCTCTTCTGTCCATTATGAGCTCGTCTCCGGCTCTAGTCAATACCTTCGGCTCTCTCATCCCCAATAACTCTTTCAAAGTCCGAGTTTCCCTGGGTAAGTGGTCATTTATCCTCTCTATCTCCTGTGCGAGCACTCTACTCACTCTATCGATGAAGCCTCTCTCGAAGCTGTGCACGTCGCCCAGCAACGGGCTCACATCCTGCGCGCCAATATCATTGCATGGTCAACGTCGTAGGGCTCCAAGTGCACAACGTGAACTATCTCGAAGCCGCCATCCTTTAGGGTCTCTATCTCCCTCTTGTAGACCTCTGAAGGCTCTTTGGTGACGTCTATGCTCCTGGCCTTTATAGCCAAGAAGGCCCAGCCGCCCTTCTTTAAGTAGAAGTCCGCGTTATCGATGAGGATTTTGCTTTGATATGGTTGAGCAACGTCTTGATAGATGACGTCGACTTCCTCTACCAAGTGTGCGTATTCGGCTGGCAGACGAGCATCCGCCAATATCGGAATGACGTTTTTTCTAAACTTGGCAACCCTCTCGAGGAACTCTCTCATGACCCTGGGCGAGAACTCGACCCCGTAAACGCGTCCCCTATGACCTATTATGTCAGAGATGTGAGAGCACGTGGTCCCTGACGCGACCCCCAAATAGAGAACTCGAACCCCTTCGACGAGAGGCGAAGCCTTTAAACCTTTCATGAAAGCCGCCGCGAGCTTGGACCTATAGGCGTCCCACACCCTCAGCTCCACGTCCTCATGCTTGATGAGCATTTCACCGTAAACCTTGACTCCAGGAGCTAGGTTACGGGTCGCCAGCCTCGTGCTTCCGTCCTCCATCTCTACTACGTAAACACCGCTTATGTCTTCGTGAGGCTTCACCTTCACGAGCTACTCACCCCTTGCCCTTCTTAGCCTTTTTAGGAGCCTTCTTCTCTGCCTTCTTTTCCACAACCTTCTTAGGTGGCGTCTTGTAAATCTCTTTTATCTCCTCTATCCTCTTCTTCAAGTCTTCCTTAAGCTCATCGGCTATGTACTCCCCCGTGAAGTAGTCTACTCTAGCAGCTATTGCTATTTTCCCGGCCAACGCTCTGGCTATCTTGCCCCTCTGCCACTTAGGCGATCTGTGAATCTCAGGGTACTGAAATATTATACCATGCTTAGGCGGCTTGCCCCCCGTTCTAAGCGCTCTGAAGAGGGCTTTCTCAGCTCCGAGAAGTTGGATCGTGCTTGCGGGCAACTTTGCAAGCCTCTCTAGCCCTCCAGCAAGAGCTATCAATCGCGCTCCCAAGACTGGGCCGACGAGCTCTTTTATGTTAGGGGCCACTTCGCCCATAACTTCGTCAACGTACTTTCTAAGCCTTTCATTGAGCTCGTAGAGCTTTAACGTCGCCTCGGCGACTTCCCTCATCACCTCTACGTCCTTTTGAAGGACGTTGGCCCCAAGAGAAGGACCACCCTCTAACACCTTGGCTATCTTACCCCTCAAGGAGCCGAGCTTCTCCAAGACTTCGGCTTTCTTCACATTATCTCTATGCCCGATGATCGTTATAGCCTTTATGAAATCTTCATGATCTTTAATGGTATTACCGAGTTCTGGGAAGTGTATTCCATACCACTCCCTCAACCTTGAAGCCAATACGTTCAACATCTTCTCGACCTCATCTATACAAGAGACTGCTTGAGCGACTAGGAGGTCTCTTTTCTCGACCGCTTCGACTATCTTTCTAGCGCTCAGGTCTGAGGCAATTTTATGAAGTATCGATAAAGCCTCTTCCTCGCTTCGCGCATAGCCTAGCTTGACCGCGAGGTCTAACATCCGAGCCCTCACGAGCTTGGCCACTTTGTTAGGAGCTTCTATCTTTACTTCTTGGAAGCCTGAGGCAACGAGTGCTTGCGCGACTCTAGGGTCTTCTACCACGAGCACGTCGATGTTAAGTCTTCGAGCCTTTTCGCACAGCTCTCTGACCTCGTCCACGACCTCTCCTCTACTCAATAAGTAGAGCTTGTTGGCCTGTTCCTCAGGGTCTTTGGGGAACAAGGCCTTTTCAATAACCTCTCCTTTATCATTACATAGTAGAAGGCCTACAAAGTTGCCCACGACGTAGCCTTTCATAGCCTACCTTCTCCGTTTTACTTGATTTTAATTAAGTGACTACCATGATAATATATAACTGTTTTCTGCCCCATATAATTGACGATCATGAATTTGGAAGTTGTTGTAGCTTCGCTCAGGCTTCGACATCCAATTATGCTGGCATCTGGAGTGCTTGGCACCACACCCGACATGTTGATTAAGGCATACAAAGCGGGCGCCTCGGCCGTCGTCACGAAGTCCCTCACTGTGAGTCCTAGAGAAGGAAATCCCAACCCGGTGATAGTTGAGTTGCGCTTTGGGCTACTGAATGCCATAGGCCTAGCCAACCCAGGCGTAGAGAACTATCTCGCTGAGTGCCTCGAGAACGAAAAGACAATAGCTGAGGTTCCCGTGATATTCAGTATCGCTGGCGCCAAGGTGGAGGACTACGTTAAACCAGCCAGCCTAATCTCTGAAGTGGGTCTGGCCAAGGCCTTAGAGCTGAATTTGTCTTGTCCTCACGTTCATGAGACTAGGCAGTTCTCTGAGGACCCTAAGCTCACGGCCCAGGTGGTCAAGGCCGTCTCCGCCGTCACGTCATTGCCTGTCTTCGTAAAGTTAGGCCTCACAACAAACTTAATGGAGGTCGCCGAGGCTGCCGTAAAGCATGGGGCATCAGCTATAACCGCGATAAACACTATAAGGGCTATGGCCATAGACATATACGCTAGGAGGCCAGTGCTGTCGTCAATATATGGAGGTCTTTCAGGGCCAGCGATCAAGCCCATAGCCCTGAGGGTCGTATACGAGCTCTACGAGGAATTTGACGTACCTTTAATCGGCGTAGGTGGAGTATCGAGGTGGCAAGACGTGGTGGAGTTCCTCATGGCCGGTGCTACAGCCGTCCAAGTGGGTACGGCAGTTTACAGGCGTGGGCTTAAAGTGTTTAGAGAGCTCGTGAATGGCCTGAAGAGGTACATGGAGGAAGAAGGTTTCAGAGACGTCAATGAACTAGTAGGTATAGCGCATTGAGGTGATGGATAGGTACTACTTCAAAGGAAAATTAAAGGACAAGAGGAGAGAAGCGGAGGGCTTGTTCTCCATGACCCTGCAGCTCAACGACCGCAAGGCCATGCGTAAAGCGAAGCCGGGCCGCTTTGTCATGATATGGCTTCCGGGCATAGACGAGCTCCCCTTATCTCCATCGGGCTATGAAGACTCGACATTGAGGCTTACGTTTAAGGTGAGGGGGGAGGGAACCAAGGCCCTCGCATCACTAAACCTTGGCGATAGGGTCTTTGTCAGGGGGCCTTACGGTAGGGGCTTTGCCATACCACGAGCCAACCTCTCACGCGAAGGAGACGTGCTCATCCTCGGTGGCGGAGTAGGAGTGGCCCCATTGCTCCCTCTCGTGGAGGCCCTGCTAAGTCCCTCCCTGAGGCCATACGTCGTCTGTGGTTTTAGGAGCGTGAACGAAGCCCTCTTCGTCGACGAATTGTCTAAGCTTGTTGGGAGCGACTTGATAGTGGCGACCGATGACGGAAGCTTAGGGTTTAAAGGGACGGTAGTCGACGCCGCCAGAGAGCTGTTGAGCTCGAAAAACATCTCCTATGCGTTCGCTTGTGGCCCTGAAGAGATGCTGTTCGTCTTACATAAAATGCTTTTGGGCAAGGGGATACGCCACCAGATGTTACTCGAGAGGTACGTGAAGTGTGCGATAGGTGTCTGTGGATCGTGTGTTATAGACGGGTTGAGGTTATGCAGGGAGGGCCCTGTCTTCGACGATCTAGTGCTGAGTCGTTTAAAGGAGTTTGGGCGCTTTAGGAGGTCGCCCTCTGGTGCTAAGGAGCCTGTCGCCTAGTTTTCTAGCAATACATTTATATCAGGGCCACGATCTTCTTTACGAGAAGAAGCCTGGTGATTGAGATATGCCATCGCACGGCTCACTAACAAAGGCTGGGAAGGTCAGATCACAGACGCCTAAGATACCGCCCAAGCCCAAGAGGAACCCGGTACCTCGAGTCAGGAACCACAAAGAGTACGTGAGGAGGTTCCTAGCGGCACCGAAGCAGAAAGCCGCCTCGCCCGCATAGCCCCTCGGCAACCACCTTTTAGAGCAAAGTTCTCGCTAGCGCTTTTCTGGCGCCCGAGCTTTGACGCTATCATCATCGACTTACACCGCTAATGCTTAATTCTCCGAGTAGCCTCCTTCCTCTTGTCGTCCTGCAAGTCGATGGTCGAGATCGGTGATCAAGTTGTCCGAAGAGCTTGACGTTCCCGGCCCTCTAAAACAGTTGAACTTAGAGCCATACGACAGGGTCCGCGTAATCAAGGGACACGTGATCTACGAGGGCCTTTTGATGCCTAAGACTGAGATATTGGGCGACGAGTACGTAATGATAAAGATGGACAACGGCTATAATGTCGGCTTTAGGCTCTCAGAAGTTAAGGTCGAGTTAATAGCGAAGAAGCATGCCTTTAAATTCGAGGACAAGAAGCTCTTAGAACTGAAAACTGACCTGCCCAAAGTTACGGTCTTGGGCACGGGGGGCACTATAGCGAGCAAAGTCGAGTACAAGACTGGTGCAGTATATCCATCGCTCTCAGCTGAAGACCTTTACGAATCCATACCCGAGCTAAGCGAAATTGCTACGATATCGACGCGCACGCTCTTCAACATCTTCAGTGAAGATATGAGGCCCGAGCACTGGTCCGTGATAGCTAAAGCAATAGCTGAAGAAGTTATTAAAAATGACGTAGGTGGCATAGTGGTAGCCCATGGCACTGACACCATGGGCTATACGGCCGCCGCCCTCAGCTTTGCCTTGCGACAACTACCTGTCCCTGTAGTCCTCGTCGGGGCTCAGAGGTCGTCGGACAGGCCGTCGAGCGATGCAGCTCTCAACATGTTGGGAGCAGTGCTCGTAGCAGCTCGCGCGCCTTTCGCGGAAGTAGTCATCGTGATGCACGAGAGCATAAGCGATGAAAGTTTAATAGCGATTCGGGGCACGAAGGTAAGGAAGTGCCATACGAGTCGAAGGGACGCCTTCAAGCCAGTAAACGACGCGCCAGTTGCAAGGGTGGTGAAGGGAAGGGAGCTCATCGTCCTTGCTAAGGACTTAAGACCTCGTAATGAAGACAGAAAGAACTTCAAAGTCTGCGCGAACTTTGACTCTAGAGCCGCTTTGATCAAGGTTTATCCCGGAATACCCCCTGAAGCGATAGAGTGGCCTATTTGCGCTGGTTATAGAGGAGTCGTGATCGAGGGCACGGGACTTGGACATGCGCCGAGCTACGTCTTCTCTTCCATTAGGAAGCTCATAGATCACGGGATAGTTGTTGCCATGACCTCTCAGTGTATATGGGGGAGGGTTAACATGAACGTCTACAGGACTGGCGTAGAGCTCCTGCGGATGGGCGTGATACCGTGCGAAGACATGTCCCCCGAGACCGCGCTAGTCAAAATGATGTGGTGTTTAGCCAACGCTAGAGACGAAGAAGAAGTCAAGAGGCTTATGACAACAAACATAGCTGGGGAGATAAACCCGAGGACCGAGTATCGAGGGGTCTTCAGTGAATAGATACGAGGAGCTAGGTCTAAAGGTCGGGCTTGAGCTACACCAGCAACTTAACACCAAGTCAAAGCTATTCTGCTCGTGCCCTACTCTGCTCAGGGACGACGAGCCCGACGTAGTCTTCGTTAGGTATTTGCGACCCACTCGTAGCGAGTTAGGAACGGTCGACGAAGCGGCCCTACTTGAGTACGAGAAGGGCAAGGCCTACGTCTACCAAGCTTACAGCGATACTACGTGCCTCGTCGAGATGGACGAAGAGCCGCCCCACCCGCTCAACGAGGAGGCCTTGGACATAGCCCTCCAAATAGCCCTAATGCTCAAGGCACAAGTCCCAGACGTCATCCAAGTGATGAGGAAGGTGGTCATAGATGGTTCGAACACCACGGGCTTTCAGCGGACGGTAGTGGTGGCAGTGGGTGGCCCCGAAAGCGCGATCCAAGACCCCGAAGGCCCCGTCCATATTCAAACGATATGCCTAGAGGAGGACGCCGCGCGCAAGATATCGGAGTCCGAAGACAAGGTCGTGTTCAGGCTCGACAGGTTGGGCATACCGCTTATAGAAGTCTCGACCGCTCCTGAGATAAAGACGCCGGAGCAAGCTCAAAGAGTTGCTCTGAAGATAGGCCAGCTCTTCCGCATACTTGGAAAGGTCAAACGAGGCCTCGGAACCATCAGACAGGACATAAACGTCTCGCTCGCGAAAGGAGGAAAGGTAGAGATTAAGGGTGTTCAAGATCTAGAACTGATATCGAAAGTAGTAGAGCTGGAAGTACAGAGGCAGCTCAAGCTTTTAGAAATAAGAGACGAGCTCAAGAGGCGGGGCGTGGTCGATGTAAAGAGCGACATCGTTGATGTGAGCGACGTCTTCAAGAACACCAAGAGCAAGATAATTCTGCAGGGGCTCCAAAGAGGCCACAAAGTGATGGCTGTAAAGCTAGAGGGCTTTGCCGGCCTGCTAGGAGTAGAGATACAGCCGGGGAGGAGATTTGGAACGGAGCTCAAGGACTACGCGGTCGTGTGGGGCGGCGTCAAGGGACTCTTCCACACGGATGAGATGCCAGCGTATGGGATAACGGAGGCGGAGGTCAGCGAGCTAAAGAGGAGGCTCGGTTGCGGTCCCAGCGATGCAGCAGTCTTCGTGGTCGACGAGGAGGAGAAGGTCGTGAAGGCACTTCAGGCTGTGCTGAGGCGTTGCAGAGATGCGCTGAGGGGGGTTCCAGACGAGACCAGAGCTGCCAACCCTGATGGCACTACGCGCTACATGAGGCCGAGGCCCGGGGCTTCTCGAATGTACCCTGAAACCGACGTCAGGCCGATAGTGATAGCCAAGGAGAGGCTAGAAAGGCTTGCAAGGTCCTTGCCGGAGATGCCCGAAGAAAAGCTCAAGAGGTTTGTCGAAGAGTACGGGCTGAGCAAGGACCTGGCCCTGTTGATGATAAACTCCTATCGCCTCGACTTATTCGAGAGAATAGTCTCAGAGGTCCCAGAGGTCAGCCCCGTTATAGTCGCTACGACGCTTGAATACACGTGGAAGAGCTTAAAGAGGGAAGGAGCTCCCTTGGACCAAGTGGACGAGGCCAAGCTCTTGGAAATGTTCAAGGCCTTGGGCAAAGGGCTTATGGCCAAGGAGGCAATACCTGACGTCTTGAGGTCCATGGCTGAAAATCCCAATGCCTCAGTCCCCGAGATTTTGGAGAAGCTTGGCCTTAGGACCCTTTCGCTAGATGAGGTGCGAGCCCTCGTGGATCGCATAATAGAGGAGAACGCTGACATCCTTAAGGAAAAGGGGGAGAAGGCATTCAAGGTCTTGATGGGCAGGGCAATGTCTGTTTTACGGGGCAAAGTGGATGGAAAGTTCGTGAGCGAAGTGGTCAAGGAGAGGGTCGAACACTTCATGCGAGCCAGGGTTGGTGTTAAGTGAAAGTAGCGTGTCTGTGGAGCGGAGGCAAGGACAGCGCATATGCATGCCATTTAGCCCTAAAAATGGGACTTAACGTGGAGAGGCTCGTCACCTTTTACCCTCAAGACCCCGAATCAAAGCTTTTCCACGTCCCCAACGTCAAGTGGACTGCTTTACAAGCCGAGTCTATGGGTGTTTCACAAGTCTTAGTGGAGGCACCCGTGGGTCAAGAGTATGACGTCTTGTGTAAAACGTTGGCCACGTTGAGAGAGTGGCATGGAATAGAGGGCGTAGTCGCAGGAGTCATAGCCAGCAATTACCAGAGGAGAATTTTGCAAGAGGTCTGTCTTAAGGTTGGGCTAGAGCTAATAGCTCCCTTGTGGGGACGAGACCCATTCGACGTCGTCAACCAAATGATCAACGAGGGTCTCGTAGCAATAGTTATTGGCGTCTATGCTGAAGGCCTGACTCGACAGTGGCTAGGTAAAGAGGTGGACCGAGAGTTCCTCGAGCACCTGAAGAGGTTGTCGAGAACTTGGGGGGTGAGCCCGTGCGGGGAGGGTGGAGAATACGAGACCTTCGTCGTGGACGCTCCTCTATTCGCGAAGAGGATAAAGATAGTAAATTACGAGGTCTTTTGGCGTAGAAACTGGGGCGAGCTAACGATCTTAGACGCCATGTTAGTCGAGAAGGACTGAGAGCATGTCAGTTGTAGCCTCTCTCATGAAAACGCTCAAGGATCACGATTACAAGACACTATTGGCAATGGAGAGGCTCCACTTAAGGTACGAGTACATCCCCGTTGACGTTTTGGCGAAGCAAGTAAGGAAGTCCGTCGAAGCCCTCTTAGAGGACTTGGATAAATTACATAAGATGGGCTTCGTGGGCCGTCAAAAGCAAGACTACTTAGGATACGCCTTGAGGCAGTACGGACGCGATGCCCTCGCCCTCAAGTACTTCGTAGACAAGGGGATACTAGACGCCGTAGGCATAAAGCTCGGCGTGGGGAAAGAGGCTGACGTCTACGACGGTTTATCGCCGTCTGGGTATAGAGTGGCCATAAAGTTCCATAGGGTTGGAAGGTCTAGCTTTAAGCAAACCAAGAGGCTGAGGGCTTACGGCGAGGCCTCATCTTGGTACAGGCAGTCGTGCATCGCTGCTAGGAGGGAGTACGAGGCCCTCGAGACCTTATACCCCCTAGGCGTCAAGGTCCCAAAGCCCATAGCCTACAACAGGCACGCGATAGTAATGGAGATAATAATAGGCGATCCCCTCTACGCCATCACGGACCTGCCAGACCCTTGGCTGGTTTTCACGGAGATAGTGGAGAACGTCAAGAAAGCCTACCGAGAGGCATCCATAGTACACGCAGATCTGAGCGAGTTCAACGTGGTCATAAAGCCAGACTTCGACATTCTCATAATAGATTGGCCACAATGGGTCTCAAAGAGTCATCCTAGGAGTTCAGAGTATCTGAAACGAGACGTGACTAATCTGGTTCGCTTTTTCAAGAGGAGATTCGACCTAAAAGTGGAAGCCGATGAAGTGTTAAGGGATATTAAGGGCGAGCCTTAAGATATCTCATCCGCTTGCCGCTCCACGTATCGCCGTCTCATCTTGAGGTAGAGGACTTCGTGGGCCTAAGCGGGCAGATCAATGGGCAACGCGTGATAATGGGCATAGACTTGGCACCTTCAGCACAACATATGCAAGAATACGCCTTAGTGGTGATTAACGAGAGGGGCGCCATAATTGATCGTAGAGAGGGCGTAGACTGGGGGACAGTCTCTCGCCTCTTAAAGAGGTACAAGGTCGACACGATAGCCGTTGACAACGTCTTCGAGATAGGCGAGTCGATAAGCGAGATCAAGAAGCGGTTGGGCAAGATAATAGACAAGATAAGGCTCATTGAGGTGACTCGTGTTGGCGACCACTACGTGAAGCTCGCCGAGCTGGCTTTCAGAGAGGGCGTCCTAAATGAAAGAGTTCCCCACCTATCACCTCTCCAAGCCGCTGAGGCTTCAGCTCTATTAGCGCTAAAGGGTGTAGGGACCGCGATCATTGAGCCCTCAGCTATCAGGGCCGTGATTTTGATATCGAGAGGAAGGAGCCTCGGCCCGGGGGGCATGAGCCAAGGGAGATACAACCGCTCTCAGCGCTCGGCCATAAAGCAAGTGACAAGCCTAATACTGGACGAACTGAAGAAGCACGTCGACGATAGCGATGTGGAGTGCTACGTCCAACGCTCCAAATTCGGCCTCGAGAGGAGTGTAATAGTACTCAACGCCACCCCATCGCGCGTAAAGAAATTGCTAAGACCCTTCAGGGACTTGATAAAGAAGAGCGGCGTTAACTTAAAGATAATGGCGAGGATACCTGCCTTTGATGAGAAGCAAGCTGGCTTTGACCATCAAGAAGAAAAGCCGATAATAGTAGGGTTAGATCCGGGGATAATCACGGGAGTAGCGATCTTGGATTTACATGGCAACCTCTTGTTTGTAAACAGTGGGCTAGCCCTCGATAAAATGTCCATAATAAGGACGATCACAAAGTTTGGCAACCCAGTAGTCATAGCCTCAGACGTTAGGCGGGTACCAGCAGTCGTAGAGAAAATAGCATCAGTCTTGGGTTGTGCAGTCTACGCACCGCCTAGGGACTTGAGCGTGGAAGAGAAAAGACGCATTGTGCAGGATAACGTGGCCAATTTCAAAGACGTAGTTAAGAACTCACATCAGAGAGACGCCGTAGCCGCTGCGCTGAAGGCGTACTTTAATTTCAAGAACAAGTTCATGCAACTTGAAGCCAGAGCGAAGGAGCTCAACCTATCTCGCCCTCAAATAGAGAAGGCCAAGGCCCTCATTGTCAAGGGCTTTACAATAAAGGAGGCGCTTGAGAGGGTCATGTTCGACGACAGGCCCGACAAATCTCCTACGACGGCTCAGGCTGAGCCCGAAATACAGAGGTTAAGGTCTGAGCTCTCGAGGCTCAGGGAGAAGGTCGAGGAACAAAGCAGGGCGATAAGGGATCTCGAGGAGTCTCGACTAAACCTCTTAAAACAATTAAAGGAAAGAGAAGCCAAGATAGAAGAGCTCGAAGAGGCGCTCATAAAGGCCTCTCTTAAATCATCTCGTACATCACAAGATGATGAGATCGTGAAAAGAAGACTTGAAGCCTCTGCAAAGACCATAAGCGAACTGAAGGCTAGAGTGGAGGTCATGGAAAGAGATCTCGAGGAGCTTAAGCGTTTAGTGAGAGAGCTCGCCAAGGGCAATGTCGTGATAGTCAAGGAGGTGCGCTCTATAACCAAGAGATCCGTGGAAGAAGCCATGAAGTATGAGGTCTTGGGGGAAGGAGAGATAGCTCTCGTCCAAGACCCCACTTCCTCTAACGTTGAAGGCATCGAGCTCTTGATTAAAATGCGACCTGAGGCGATAATAACCAAGGTCGATAAGATGCCAAAGGATGTGCTGGAAATCATCAAAGAGAATTGCATTCCCGTAATAGACTTAGGGGAGGTAAAGGTTGAGAGGGCCTCTGACTTCCTATACGTTCCCTCAACTATTAAAGAGCTGATAAAGTCTAGGAAGGAGCAACTGCTGGCGGAGAGGGATCGAAGCCTGAAGGAGAAGTTGAAAGACATGTTGCGGAAGTATCGTGAAGAGAGGGCTAGGGAGCTAGAAAGATCGAGGCAATGATTATCGAGGTCATTGCGGTCGCTCTCGCATTGCCCCTACCAATGGAAGTTAAATGCCTTGGATCGCTGTGGTTGCAACGATGAGCTGAGCCATTTATGACTCATCTACCACCTTTGCTATCTCTATGGCTATCTCCACGGCCCTCGGGGAGTGTTTGGCAAAGAAGAACTTCTCTCCCGTGGCAACTAAGAAGTAGTCACAGGATGGGCACTCAAAGTTAAATAATATCGAGTCCTTGAGCTCGTCGAAGTTTTTCGACAAACCTCTTCGATCCTCACATGTGCTCTTCTCCAGCAAACGCAACGATCCAGACCTCGGTGCTCTTCAATCTGTTCGCGCTGAGGTACCTCCCAACTTCAAGTACAACCCAACGCCAGCAAGATCGTCGTTTGAACTGGGGGACACCTTGTTAGACCTCAACAACGCCGCGATGATAAAGAGGAGGCTCGCGCCTACGACTAGCATAGGCTTCTGGATCGCATCGACGTCGTAGAAGTACCTTAGCAGTCCTAGGAGTCCTGTGATGACGACTATTGCTACTGTTGGCAGGATGAAGAGCGGCGACTTCATCCTCAGCTTACTCAAGAGCGGAAACTCGTATGGAGAATCGTAGTGGGCAGAAAGCAAAATCCTCTTTTTCGGCGCTTCTCTTGGAAGAATCTCAGCAACTATGTGAAGTTCTCGGGCCTTCGGGAATAGGAAGTCAACGACCTCATAATGTAAGCACTGCTGGAGAACGAATATCGACAATCCGAGGGGTGAGAGCAAATATGGCGAACCAAAGCCCCGTGAAGTAGAACGTTGCGCCGAGGATGTAGAGGAAGAACACGACCCATATGTAGTTCGTAAACCCTCTCGGCCTTGAAACGAACCAGTCCTTCCGCACTTCATTGCAGAACTCAAACATGAGCTTGTATATGCGCTCGCCGGCTCTCAACTCGGCTTCGCTCCCAGCAAGCCTGGGTCCGTACTCTTTTACGACTTCTCCTACGAAATCGACGACCTTCTCGCCATAGGTCATGTACTTATTTTCCTCAAACACTGCACATAAATCTCTTATCACTTCAACGAAGGAGAAATGAAGACAAATTGTTAGAACGAGCGTTATCATACAACATGCTAAAGAAGGTGTCACGAGAACTGGAACGTTGTTACGAATGGGAAGCGGGTACGTAAAGATTGTGGACAATAGTTTTTCGAAAAACTCTTAGAATTAAAACTCTAGCGGAGCCTTTAGGAGCTCTTCTCTGACGTTAACTACGCCCTCTAGCTCTGCTTGAACTATGCTCTCGACGTCATACCTCAGTGACTTGACACTAACCCCTTCGTGCGGTATGACCTTAACGTTGACCATGAGGGGCTTATTGATCGGGTGACCTATACGGCTCAACATGTAGACGTAGACCTCTTTAACCCTTTGCGTCTCTTCGTATATCCTCTTCGCTATGTTCGTCGATACGATATTGTATATCTTGCCTATGTGACTTACAGGGTTTTTTCCTGCGACGGCCTCTAAGGACATATACCTATTTGGAGTTATGAGCCCGTTGGCTCTGTTGCCCCTGCCAGTATTGCCATCGTCGCCAGCCTCGGCTGACGTCCCCGTCACCGTCAGGTATATAACTCCAAGTTCGGGTTTGTCTGCAACGTTTACTTTCACGTCCACTTCAACGTCATATCTAGATGCTATCTTCAGTACATCCTCCTTGACCTCCTCCTTGACCTTCAGGTAATCGTCAAGCGACTTAATGTAAGAGCTTATCATCGCGCAAGCTACGGTCAAGTCGACCTTTCTGCCCCTCCTTAGCGCTAAGACCTTTATGTCCTCTCCGACGGCTGGGTTCTTCTTCTTATACTCAGGGGAGTTGAGGGTCTTCTCCACCTCCAGCACTAGCTTCTCTGTCTCTGTCAGAGGAGCGTATCCCACTCCGAAGGATGTGTCGTTGGCAAGAGGTACGTCTTTGCCCAGCTCAAAGACCTTGACGAGGTCAACGGACCCCTGCTTTATCCTGTAATCGAAGATCACGTGGTTATCAGGGTCCAAGTGTCTGAAGGTCCGCTTTACGCTCTCCCTCATGGCTCTGAGAGCTATAGCTCCTATGGGTACTATGTCGACTGAGCTCTCCTTCATGATGTGAGTCACAGCGCGCCCAGCCACTACGATGTATATGGGTTCGCATACTACTCCGCCGCCAAACCGCGGAACGGCTCTACCACCTACGACCAGCGCTTTATCTACATTATGGTGCAAGATCGCCCCATAATTCTCTAGGTAATACTTGCATAGCTCTCGGCAAACCGCCTCTGAGATGTTGTCGGCCAATGTGTCTGGGTGTCCCTTGCCCTTCCTCTCGACCATCTCGACTTCTTGCTCGTACACGGCTTTTTGTGCAAGCTCCTCTATAGTTATGAAGTTGGGCTTGTCAGGCAAATCGATCACTCATCCTCATCACTTTTATCTAGGCCTCTGCTTCTACTGCTGGTCACTCTTTTAACTTTACGAACAGAATGTTGCTCCCCCTAATGAGCACCTTACCATATTTGGCTATGGGCCCTTCGTCTTCGTCTATTTCCTCGGCATCGTTTAATAGCAGGTTCATGCACTGATCGCATTTTTCAAGTATTCCGCGGCAACTTCTCCCATCCTTGAGCCTCACTACGACCTCGCCGTTGACGGCCTTCATTAACAACTTTAAGGGGTCGCTTCTAACCATGTTGCCTCACTTCTCCATCATACATCTCTATCATTTGTAACGTTCGCTAAAAAGTTTATTGCTGTTAGCTTATTATGAGAAAGGTTTTAGTCGTAAAAGCCCTCTCTTAGTGCAGGTGGCGCTTTAATTGACAACTATCGTTGACGCGGCTAAGCGGGGCGTAGTCTTAGAGGAATTTAAAGTGGTCGCTTTAAAAGAGGACGTCGATACATCCTTCGTAGTCAAAGGGGTTGCCAGCGGCAGAATAGTAGTGCCGAGAAACGTTGTTAGGAGAAATGTGGACCCCATAGGGATAGGCGAAGGTCTCAGAGCAAAGGTAAATGCCAACGTAGGCTCCTCCATGGACCTCTCAGACGTCAATATGGAGGTCGAAAAGGCTAAGCTAGCCGTCAAATACGGGGCCGACACGGTAATGGACCTCTCGACCTCGGATCAGATGGATGAGATACGTAGAGCGATATTAAAGGAGCTCACGACGCCTGTGGGCACAGTTCCGATATATGAAGCAGCTCACATGGCTTTGAAGAGATATGGCTCGATAGTCCACATGACCATCGACGATATAATGAAGGCTATAGAGCTACACGCAAAAGACGGCGTGGACTTCATGACCATCCACGCTGGCGTCACAAGGGACTGCGTGGACCTCCTTAGAAGACATCCAAGGGTGGCTGGCATAGTGAGCAGAGGAGGAGCGATGATAGCTGCATGGATCATACACAACGAAAGGGAAAACCCCCTGCTTGAGAACTATGACTTGATACTCGAGCTGGCGAGGGAATACGACTTCGCGATAAGCTTGGGAGACGGCTTGAGGCCAGGTTGTCAAGCCGATGCTAACGATATGGCGCAAATGACCGAGCTCCTCATGGTAAGCAAGCTCGTCAGGAAGACCAGAGAGAAGGGCGTTCAAGTAATTGTCGAAGGGCCAGGCCACATGCCTCTAAACCAAATAGAGCATCACATCAAGCAAGCCAAGATATTGACGGGTCACGCGCCGCTCTACACTTTAGGGCCTATAGTGACTGACGTGGCCCCAGGCTACGACCACATAGCCTTAGCGATAGGAGGGGCGTTGGCAGTAGCGGCCGGCGTTGATTATTTGTGTGCAGTATATCCTTCTGAGCACTTAGGCATACCGTTACCAGAAGACATAAGGCATGGCGTCATAGCCAGCAGAATAGCCGCACACGCCGGAGACATAGTTAGGCTGGGCGAAAAAGCTCTCAAGTGGGATTTAGAGATTTCCAAGGCGAGGGCCTCCTTGGACTGGGGAACCCAATTCAAGCTGGCCATCGATCCAGAAACTGCTATGAGAATTCATAGGAGAGTACCTTCGAAGAGTGGAGCTTGCTCGGTATGCGGTGAGTACTGCGTTTACCTCATTCTTTCAAAGTTCTTAAGCCAAAGAGCGGAGCGGAGGAATTCTACTTAAGATTTGTTACCACACTTCCTGGACAGCGATCATTTCTGCATAGCTTTTGTGCGTAGCCCTCTTGTGCGAAAGCCCTAGAGCCGACAGCATGCCTAGGACCTTGTCGTGGGCACCGTCCACGCTGTCTTCGCTAGCCAATACTTCTACCTCAAGAAAAGATCCCAAGCCTATCACGTCATCCACGTTTACTGTGCACTCGTCAACACGAAAGCTTAGCCTTTTCTTCTTAACAACCACGCTTTCTCTAAAGCCGAGCGACCTCAGAAGGCGCAGGAGGTTATCCTCATCACCCTCCTTTATCCTAACCTCTATCTCAAAGTTCTCCTTTAAGCCTCCATGAACTCTTTTACTTTTGAAAATCAGCTTGGCCCCGTCATTGCTCCTCCTAAGCTTAAGCGTTTTATCCGCGCCGAATGAGTCGTCGTAAGAGCTTACGAAGAAGAGGTCTTCCTCCTCGCCCTCATAAATCCTTTCGGGAGGACATAAAGTCTTCAACTTCTCTAAAATTCTCGACTTCTCTTCCTCAGTTATAGGTACCTTTGCCTCTACCTCTATCAACTCAACTTCTCCTCCAAATGTAGGAGTAAGCTCGTTATAGCCTCCACGTCCTCCCTCTTTCTTAATCTTCTTTCGAGCTTCTCGGCCTCGCCTCTCAAACCCGACCTGTTGAGCAACTTTATTATCCTGGCTATGGCCTTAACGCCGTCCGAGTTCAGCTCGCCATTGCTACTCATGACATCCAGCTTATTCATGAAGTCTCTTATCGCTCTTTTAATTTCAACGACGTATGTATAGCCCTCCCTCATCTTTCCAACTCCTCCTCGGCGCCGGCTTAGTTAAAGCTATCTACCCGATTAAGTAGTAGTTCAGCGTGAAGAAAAGCGGTGGCCTCCGTTGTGCGGGATATTTGGGTGTACGTCGTTCAGAGAAGGAGTTTCGAAGATCATTTATGATTCTCTTAAGAAACTAGAGTACAGGGGCTACGATTCCGTAGGCCTAGCCACAACGCACAATGGATTTATCTTCGTAAAGAAGGATCAGGGGAAAATAGAGGAAGTCGAGAAGAGGCTAGAGATAAGCAAGTTGCCGGGAAGGTGCGGAATAGGACACACTCGATGGGCTACTCACGGTGCCCCCTCAAAGGAGAACGCTCATCCTCTGACGGATTGTGAGGGTAAGATAGCGGTGGTCCACAACGGCATCATTGAAAACTACTTGGAGCTACGCGACAAGCTTGCCTCGGCCGGTCATAAGTTGCGCTCTAGGACCGACAGTGAGGTCATAGCACACTTGGTCGAAGAATTCCTCAGCAGGGGCTTAACGATGGAGGAGGCCGTTAGGCATGCGACTCTTCTACTGAGAGGGTCCTACGCCTTTGCGCTCATCTCGGCGTCGCGCGAGGATACTATAATCTGCGTCAGAATGGAGAGCCCTCTAGTCATAGGCATTTCGCGAGATTTCGTGTGCTGTTCGTCCGATATTCCAGCTCTTCCTCCCGAAGTAGAGAACGTCGTTGTAATGAATGACGGCGAGCTAGCAATCTTAACACCTCGAGCAGTAACAATAGAGGACTTGGAGTCGGGTCGCCAACTACCGCTTAGGCCTTTAAGTAAGGAGAACGTGAGTGCTCTAGCGGACAAAGGCGGCTTTACACATTACATGATTAAAGAGATATACGAACAACCACAAGTCGCGCTAAACGTCATGAGCGCGCCGCGCCCTTTCATTCTTAAGTTAGCCAATGAACTCGTCAAATCTGACAGAGTTTACCTCATCGGTTGCGGGACCTCATATCACGCATGTATCTTCGGTTCATACCTCTTACGCTTTATGGCCGACGTAGATGCTCACCCTGTCGTGGCCTCGGAGTTCCATGATAGTTGCACAAAAGTAACACGTGGCACAGCCATTTTAGCGATATCACAGTCCGGAGAAACGGCCGACGTACTACAGGTCTTAAGAGCTCTTCGAGACAAGGACGTCAAGTTGCTAGCCTTAACCAACGTCTTGGGCTCGTCGATAACCAGGCTCGCCTCATTATATGTAGGGCTTTACGCTGGGCCGGAAATAGGCGTTGCAGCGACTAAGACCTTCATCGCTCAGCTCTTAATGCTCACGAGGATTAGCATAGAGGTAGCCCGAATCAAGGAGATAAACCGCGACTTGGCTTCGAGTGCCGAGAAGCTTTTGAAATCCTCGGCAAAGCTAATCGAAAAAACCTTATCAGTCAACGAATCGCGGGCCAAGGACATCGCAATCGACATAGCTTTGAAGAATAGCGCATTTTTCTTGGCTAGGGGCATAAACATAGTTACGGCCCTTGAAGGGGCCTTAAAGTTAAAGGAGATAAGTTACATTCACGCCGAGGGTTATCCCGCTGGTGAGTCGAAGCATGGGCCCATAGCCCTTGTGGAGGAGGGCTACCCTTGCATCTTCATATGCCCTCGCGATGATACCTACAATAAGATGATAGGCAACATAATGGAGATGAAGGCCAGAGGGGCTTTCGCCATCTCGTGCATAGAAGAAGGTGACAAAGACGTCGGAGAAATATCTGATAAGGTGTTCATTCTCCCGGAGATAGAATTTAAACCGTTGGCACCAGCGCTCCACGTGATACCGCTCCAACTCCTCGCCTACTACACAGCACTAGTTCGAGGTTGCGATCCTGACAAACCTAGGAACCTTGCCAAATCAGTTACAGTCACTTAGTCCCTCTTAGGTCTATGGTGTCGAAGACGTCAGGTCCCGTGCTGATTATGGTCACGGGCACTTTCAACTCGCTTTCAACCTTTTCGATGAACTCTTTTGCTTCAGGTGGTAACTCCTCGTACCTCTTAATCCTTGAGGCCGAAGGGAATAGCGCGTCTATTCTTGTCAGAGCTATCTGGGTTGCGCTGTTAGCTATAACGGCCCTTTTCGCTAGCTCAAAGTTGAATGGAGCAACCCTTCTCCTTCTTCCAGTCACGGTTGCCACTTCGATCAGTCCCAATCTCTCTACTTCCTCTTCTGGAAGCTCACCTGGCAAGGGTCCCCCTCCAACTCGGGTGACGTAAGACTTAAAGACTACCACCACTTCGTCGACCATTTTGGGGCCTATGCCTACTTCACTACAGACGGCCGATGCTGTCGTGTCCCTACTAGTGACGTAAGGATACGTCCCATGATATAGGGATAGGTAGTACCCTTGCGTGCCCTCAATCAACACATTTTGGCCTTGATGCAATGCCCTCCAAACTATCGTAAGAACGTCGTCGAGGTGCTCCTTCAACTCCTCCACATCACGAGCGAGCTTGGCCACCCTCTTGACCCTGTCGACTACCGCCGCCCCCACACCTTGTCCGGTCGAGCCTATCTTGGAGATGAGGAACTGGTCCTCCCTCTCCCTCTTTACGTGCTCGTCCTCGATTATGGAGGCTTGGGGATCTATCCTTAACCTGTCTTTAGCGTTCGTAAGCTCTAATTCCTTCATCAAGACGTCTATCCTCACGTTAGCCCCTGCGGCTATGCACAGCGTGGCGCGTGGATTTACGAACCCACAGGGTACTATCCTTAGTTTGTATTCTTTACCGTTGTAGACCACGGTATGACCTGCGTTTACTGAGCCAGTTCTAACTGCCACTCTTACATCGTCTTTCAGTGACAAGTAAGCGCATATCTTCCCCTTTGGGGGGCCTAAGCCTTTCCCTCGTCTCCGAAAAAGCCCCCGACGACTACAGTTAGCAAGCCTCGATCCCCCAATATGGCTTTAAAATTCTCTCGTAGACCTCCTCTATGACTCTCAAGCCCTCCCTTCTAACCCTTTCGATAGAATGCGTCTTGTCTTCCTCAATTAATGGCATGTCCATGAAATATGCTATGATATCGTAGACACCTCGCGCAAGCCCTGGGCCATAACCTCCCTCAAGCACGAAGACGGCTTTCTTCGTCACCTCATTGTCTATAAGCCTCCTGACGAGCTCGGCTATCCTGATGTAAGAGTTTAGCGAAAGGCCCATGGACGTCAATGGATCGTCTTTATGGGCATCAAAGCCTGCTGATAGTAACAAGATCTCCGGCTTGAATTCTCTCAGAACTCTCTCCACTATCTTTACTAGAACTTCTTCGTAAACGTCGTCGCCCGTGAAGGGTGGTAGTGGAACGTTAATGTTGTAGCCCTTGCCCCCTCCCTCCCCTATTTCGTTGATAAATCCCGTGCCTGGATAGGCCGTCCTCCCATCTTGGTGGGTGCTTATGTATAAGACTGATTCATCTCGGTAAAATATCTCCTGCGTACCGTTACCGTGATGACAGTCGAAGTCAAATATGGCTATTCTTTTTAGCCCACGTTTTTCGATCAAATACCTCGCCGCTATGGCGACGTTATTAAAGAGGCAAAAACCAAGCGTTGGGGCCCCCAAGGCAGCCCCAGCTCTACCTGCGTGGTGCCCTGGAGGCCTCTCTAACACGAAGCAAACATCGAAGCCCTCATTCAAGACCTTTTCACAACCAAAAATGCTAGAGCCCGCAGCGTAGAGGGCTACCTCGAAGCTCTCCTTCGACACTTGGGTATCAGCATCTAAATACCTCCTGCCGCTCGCGATGACCTCTTCTACGTACCTGACGTAACCTTCGTCGTGAACCCTCACCACGTCATCGATAGAGGCTTTAACGGCCCCCTCAACTTTAACCTTGGTAAGAACGCCCCTCTCGCTAAGTTCTCTCATTATTTCTACAAGCCTTTGAGGGCGCTCTGGATGATAAGGGTCTGTGTTGTGCCTCATAAAAACGTCATCATATATTACGCATAGCGGAGTCCTCATCTTAAACACCGACCTTTTCTACTTGCGCTTTAAACTTTAAATAAGCTTCTCACACCATTAAGAGGACGGTGCTTAGGTAGTTGAGCTCAAGAATCGAGCTAAAGCCCACGCGAATGGAGCTAATAAACTTACGCCGTAGGAAGAGGCTTGCGGAGAGAGGCTTAGCACTACTCAAGGAAAAACGCGACGCCTTGGTCATGGAGTTACTCTCTCTAGCCAAGGAGTATCAAAGCGTGGTGCTTGAGGTGAGAGAGAAGCTCGAGAAGGCGCTAAGCCAGTTGGCGCTAGCGAGAGCCTACATGGGGGCATACAAACTCAACGAAGTAATAACCTCTGTAAGGCCTCAATTAGCCATAGAGGTCAGGACTAGAAACATAATGGGTGTCAAGACCCCCATATTTAAAGTAGTACAATTAGCCGATAGTGGTGCCCCGCCCTACAACTTGCTCAGCACGGTAGCCATTTTAGATGAAGCGGCTAAGGCGTTTAGAGAAGTATTTGCCTCCGTGATAAGACTTGCCGAGATTCAAGCCGTTGCCAAGAGAATTGCCGAAGAGGTCGAGAAAGCCAAGAGAAGGGTCAACGCTCTTGAGAATATAGTGATACCGACAATAGAGAGGAACATAAAGTCCATAGAGCTATACCTAGACGAGCGAGCTCGCGAAGATGTATTTAGACTGAGGTTGTTGAAGAAGAAACGCGTAAGGAGGTAAGCTTTCACGCGCCCTTCAAATATAGTATCGCTCTCGCGAGGTCGCCCTTCGTAGCCCTCAGAGCTTTCTTTGCTTCTTCGAGACTCACGCCTGCCTGCGATGCGACCAACTGAACGTCCTCCTCTGATATGATTATCTCCTCCTCTACAGCTATGGCCCTTTCTTCGACCTCACCGGTCACTTGAAAGATTGTCTGTCCCCCGACCTTCATGCTGGTAACTTGAGGGTTTTTGACTATTACTTCTTTACCTCGAAATTTTAAGATTACACTTTCAACGCCCTCTACTTGCTCGATGGAGAGCCCTGCCCTCCTAACTGTTTGCAACATCTTCTGCAACTCTCTCGGGCTTATCTTCACTTTCCGCCCCCCTCCTCACTTTTACCGCTACGCCTGAATTAAATACTAGCATCTCATAACTTGACAGTACTGCTCGTCCAACCGCTAATAAGTTGTCCTCTTCGTCGACTACTATGACTTCGTCGCCACATCGAATTTTAGGATCCGCTCTAATGACGTGCTTCGCGAAAACGCTTCTTCCCCGTTTTATGAAGTCTCGAACCTCGTTCTTGACCACCACCCTAAGTTGTGGCGGTTCAAAGTGCGATTTCAATAGCTTTGCACCTTCAAGAGTTAAAGCTAGAAATCCATCGTTCCATCTAATGGTCGCCAAAAGCCTGCCATCGGAGTCATATACATATCGTGGTTTTCCGGTCCTCCTCGAGACTTCCACTCTTATCCCCCTAGAGGTTAGGGCCTCTCCTGCACCTGGCCCAAACTGATAATCGGCCCGTATCTTTACCAGTTCTACTAGGAACTCCTCGCTCAAGCGAGCCACAACACATTTAGGTTAAATTCGTGAAATTAATACCTAGCTCCAATCGTGAGCGAGTGTCTAAGCCATGTCGTGTGAGCTTTGTGGCAGACCCATCACAGGCAAACCCGTCAGGATCTGGATCGAGGGCTCCCAATTGGTAGTATGCAATTACTGCTCTCGTTACGGTTCAGTGGTAAAGCCAAGGGCTACAGTCCGCCCCAAGCAAGCCATAAGGCGTAGAGAGCTTAGCATGGGCTTCGAAAACACGGTACTCGTGAGCAACTACAACACGCTCATCCGTCAAGCTAGAGAAAACATGGGCCTCACGCAGGCCGACTTGGCGAAGCTAATAGGCGAAAAGGAGTCAATAGTGCGAAGGCTAGAGAGCGGTCGTATGGCCCCCACCTTGGAGTTAGCTAAGAAGCTTGAGAAGGTATTGAAGATAAAGCTTTACGAAGTAGTCCGTCAAGAGCAAGAGTTTCCCAAGCCTCAAAGCTTTCAATTAACGTTAGGCGATGTAGCCGAGGTAAAGGAACGCAATAAGTAGGGGCCCTTCAGCTCGGATTTGGATACGGCTTGCTTTCGGCATTTTGTAGCTCTTCGACGATCCTCTTTAAGAGGAAGCCTATGTTGATGGCTTTCTTAGCGCTGATGGGCACGATATTGCAATGAGCGACAACTTTTTTAACGAGTTTGATGGTCTTTTCAAGCCTAGAATCGCCTATCAGGTCTATCTTGTTGACGGCAACTATCAAAGGCTTGTCGTTGCCCGCTACTTTAGATATAATTGAAAGAGCGGTCTTAAGCTTCCTCTCAATACTCGAAGGGGTCTCTGAGGCATCAACAAGTAGCGTTATCGCGTCGGCCAGCTTCAGCTCTATAAGCGTTGCATGGAAGGCGTCGAGCACGAGTTGGGGCATCTCATCTATGAACCCGAGAGAGTCCACTACGATGAAGCTCTTACCGTATGCGTCGACCCTCCTCGCACACGTCTCCAGCGTCGTAAACGGTCCTAGACCAGTCACTTTGCTCTCCTTGGTCAGGAGATTGAAGAGAGTCGTCTTACCAGACTGCGTGTAGCCCGTTAAAGCGACTATGGGCAGACTTACCTCCTTACGCCGAATTATCACTTCCTCTTGTCTTCTCCTCAACCTTTCCAGCTTCTCCTCTATCGCTTTAATCCTCTTCCGGGCAAACGAGATGTAGACCTTATAGGGGTAACCCCCAAGAGATCCGAACCCCATTTTCTCGCTACCAAAGCCCTTTAGCCTTACGAGCTCTCGCGCCCAAGGCAAGGTGTACTTCAATCTCGCGAGCTCGATTTGGAGCTTAGCCTCTGAAGTAGAAGCCCTCTTGTCGAAGACGTCGAGGATTAACAGCACCCTGTCCAGTATGTTCACGTCGAGCCCCAGTTCTTTCTGCAACCTGAAGTACTGTCCGGGCTTCAGCTCATTGGCGAAGAGCACGGTTTTGACTCCATACTTCTTCAACCTCTCTTTGAGCTCTTGGAGCTTTCCAGGTCCTATCAAGTAACTCGCGTGCGGTCCTCTCCTTATCTGAACCACCTTGTCAACAATAAGATATCCACTGTTCTTCGCTAATTCTTCGACCTCGCATAACCTGAAGTCATCGCTTTTTTGAAAGACCCCGACTATTACGGCCTTCTCCAAAACTACCCTTCACCTTAGGACCCTGACCTTCTTGCCCCTGTTGCAGGGCTCGATTTCGATTCTCCCTCCCTCAAACTTAAAATTAAACTCCCTCCCCTCATAGAGCCAGTCCAGAAACACCGCTACGGCAGCCACCTCGCTGTGGGGCTGATTGGTTATAGAGACGTTGTAGTCAGCCACCTCGTAGAAGTATCTAGGGACTTTGGGCCCTCCTACGAGGACTAACAACTTGTCCTTGTCCCTAATTTCTCCTATGACTTGAGGTAACGGAATACCGTACATTGTCAAGTGGACCACACAATAACCCTCTCTCTTGGCTTCTCTTATCGCATTTAAAAGATCAACGCCCGTTTTTACGATGAAGTTCCCGCCGAAGGTTTCGTTTACTCGATTCACCCTCCTCTCCAAATCCTCATCCTTAGTATCAAACCACGCTTCGTGGGCTCCGAAAGCTCGAGCTACAAGCGCTAAGTGAGTGCTCACTCTCTTGTCTCGTGAGGGCCTATGACCGTATCTCAACACCACAACCTTAGTTTTGCACACCAGATAATAGCGGAATCAGCGTTTTTAAACTTGCTAGGGGCTTTATAACTCAGGTGCAAGAACGTAATGGCCTCTCGAGCGCCGACGCGCTACGACAGAGAGTCTACGGATGTACTGCTAAGGCTTATCAGATTGCTCTGCGGCGAAGACGCGGTTAAAGTAGTCAAAGTGTTACTAAATGAAAGCGAAATGAGCGACGAGCTCATAGCCGAAAGAACCGGTATGAGGCTCAACCAAGTCAGGCGCATACTCTACGACCTTCTCGACAAACATGTAGTAAGTTACCGGAGAGAGGTTGACGAGGAGAGGGGTTACTTTCTCTATTCTTGGTCTCTAAACAAAGAAGGTTTGAGGGAAATCGTGAAGGAGAGGAAGAAGCTCGTTTTAAACAGGTTGCGCGAGAGGCTTCAATTTGAAGAGCAAAAAGTCTTTTTTATATGCCCAAGCGGTTGCGGCGACAGGATACCATTCGAAAGGGCTATGGATCAGCAATTTAAATGCCTTCGCTGTGGCGCGATATTACAAAGCTTCGACAATCAGAAGATGATCGAAAAGCTGAGAGCAACGATCGAGACCTTAGAGAAAGATCCGTAGGCATCGTCCAGACATATGTCTCTGTCGCAATAAACGTGAAATAGTCGCGCAAGATTTATCTCGCTTAAGAGGTTAAACGCACTTTGTGTGAGCGTTTATGAAGTACATATTCATCACAGGAGGTGTCTTATCGAGCGTAGGCAAGGGGGCCGTGACGGCATCTATAGGTAAGATGCTCCAGGTCAGAGGCTTTTCTGTGACGGCTATAAAAATAGACCCATAGGCCTTTGAGGCCGGGTAGACATAAACGTTGACGCCGGGACTATGAACCCATAGGCTCTAAGCGCGAAGCTTAGAGCCGGGTATACATGCACGGCGAGGTCTTTGTGACGGAAGATGGAGGCGAAGTAGATCTAGATCTAGGCCACTACGAGCGCTTCCTCGACATAGATCTCTCAAAGGATAACAACATCACGACGGGTCAGGTCTACATGGCCGTCATAGAGGCCGAGAGAAAGGGTAAGTATCTCGGCAAGTGCGTGCAGATAATACCGCACATAACCGACGAAGTGAAGAGGAGGATACGGTCTGTCGCTCAGAGGAGTGGCGTGGACGTAACGCTTGTCGAGTGCGGAGGCACCACCGGAGACATAGAGGGCCTTCCCTTCCTCGAGGCCATCAGGCAAATGAGGCTCGAAGAGGGCCCTTCGAATACCCTCTTCGTCCACGTAGCTCTCGTGCCAATACTCGAGGTGACCGGAGAGTTCAAGACGAAGCCCCTTCAACATAGCGTGCAAGAGCTGAGGCGCATCGGCATACAACCTGATGTAGTGGTAGCACGATGTAGGTATCCATTAGACGAGGAATCCAAGAGAAAAATAGCACTATATAGTAACGTCCCTGAAGAAGCTGTCTTTACGTCCTACGACGTGGAATGTATATACGAATTACCAATAATACTAGACGAGCAGGGAATGGGCGACTACATACGTAAGCGATTGATGCTGGAAGGCGCTGAGGCTGATTGGTCCTCTTGGAGGGAAGTCGTGAGAAGATACAAATCTCATAAATACGAAGTCAGCGTCTGTATGTGCGGTAAGTACACGAAGTTGAAGGATTCTTACATAAGCATAATAGAGGCTCTAAAGCATGCGGGGGCAGCACTCGAAACAAAGGTCAACATGGCTTGGCTCGAGTCTACGTTACTGGACCAAAGCGAAGACATACCAGGGGAATTCCAAGAGATTTTGAGTTCATGTGATGGCATAGTGGTCTTGCCAGGCTTTGGGGCGCGTGGAGCCGAGGGGAAAATAAAGGTCATCAAGTACGCGAGAGAGAACAAGATCCCCTTCTTAGGCATATGCTTCGGGATGCAACTAGCCATAGTGGAGTTCGCGAGAAACGTCGTGGGCCTTAAGGACGCAAACACGACAGAGCTCGATCCCTCTACAAGCCACCCTGTTGTAGACCTACTACCGGAACAGCACCAAATCAAGGACGTGGGCGGGACGATGAGGTTGGGAGCCCAAGCCACGGTCCTCGAACCTGGAACCAAGGTGTATGAGCTTTACGGCAGGCCGATAATATTTGAAAGGCACCGACACAGGTACGAGATAAATCCTGCCTACTGGTCACTCCTCCAGAGCTACGGCATGGTCTTCTCGGGATATAGCGTTGACAAGCGGAGGGTCGAATTTATCGAGCTTAAAGATCATCCGTTTTTCGTAGCGACACAAGCACACCCAGAGTTCAAGTCGAGGCCTAACAAGCCTTCGCCTTTGTTCTACGGCTTTGTCAAAGCCTGCTTGGAGCGCAGGCTCAGGAAGTCGACAACTTTCAATAGCTCATCTAAGAGCCTCTGAGACCCTCGTAAGCCCCTCGTATCGTCGTTATGAACCTCCTAGTGGCCTCCTCAGGATTGGACGACCTGGTTATCGCTGAACCCACGATTATTATCTTGCAACCACATTTGACCAGGTCGTTTATGTGCTCAAGCCTCACGCCGCCCGCTACAGCCACGGGGACCTTGACGCTCCTCACTATCTCCTCGAGCATCATCATCTTCTTGGTCACGTCTCTCTCCCTCATTTGTACGCTTATGCCCATGTGAACGCACACTATGTCACATCCGAGCCTCTCCACCTCTTTAGCCCTTGTAAGAGGATCTGGCACGTTTATCAAGTCGCACATTATCTTGACGTTGTACTTCCTAGCAGCACCTACGGCGTCCTTGATCGTGTAGTCGTCGGTCGCCCCCAGCACCGTCACTACGTCGGCTCCTGCCTCTGCTGCTAGCTCGACCTCGAGCCAGCCAGTATCGAAGGTCTTTAGATCGGCGACTATGGTGGCGTAGGGGAACCTCCTTCTAAACTCCTTCACGGCCTCTAAGCCAGCGGACTTTATGAGGGGCGTTCCCACCTCGAGGATCTCGGCCCCACCTCTGTAACAAGCCTCGGCTATGCTCAGGCCGTCTTTCAAGTACCTCTCGTCTATTGCCACTTGAAGCTTAGGCCCCGTGTACAGGGGCTCTAAGTCCAGTTGGTACAGCTTCTTGTCCATTGGTACTCCGTCGTAATTCCAGCCCCTAACCATGTAGTAGGCATCGAGGAGCTTCGCCAAGTCGACTAGCTCTCCCTTAGCGGGCCCCTCTCTCAACGGCTCTCTCAAGAATCTAAGGGGCAACGTGTCGTGAGACCTGTTGAACCCCTCTCTGATGTTAAATAACCTCTCTAAGTTGTAGATCCTCTCCCCTATTTTGCAGAACTCCTCTTCATCGACGTAGAAGCCCGTCGCAGTCGTTAATAACCTTGCGTAGTGCGTCGGCTCATAAGCTAGCGTCGAGAAGAGTGCTAACATGGTGTACTTGCACATCACGAGCGAGTCTATTACCGCCGAGACGTCTTGGAGCCTCTTGACCAGCTCAGCCTTGCCCTCGTACGATAGTGGGTCTACGTACCTAGGCACGCCGAGAATCTCGCTCATCACTACGTAAGCTCTTAAATGACAGCCACCTCTGTTGGAGGTGGCGTAGGCCAATGCCATGCCCTTGGCACTTCGAGGATCGTATGCTGGTAGCTCGAGTCCCTTCACGTGAGCGGCTATGTCCTCTGCGCCAACGATCTTCGCTGCTCTGCTGACTCCTTCGCTCGTCAACTTGCCAAGCCCCCTCTTGTAGGCGGTGTCCACGATCACCTTCAACAAGGCGTTTGGGTCGCCAAACTTGAGCTTGAAGTCGACTTCGCCGAGCCCCTTCAAGAGGCCCTTTTCACAGCACTCCATGAGGAAACTTATCGTGTTCCCCATAGAGATGGTGTCTATGCCCAGCTTGTTGCACAAATCATTTGCTCGTGCTATGATATTTATATCTGATATGCCGCAGTTCGGTCCCAAGGCCCACACGCTCTCGTACTCAGGCCCGGACGACACGACCTCCTCTCCACCAAACTTGTACTTTATCAAACGAGCACAGGCTATCGGACAGCCGTAACACGCCACCCTCTTTACAAGCATGGTCTCGGTGATTCTCTCTCCACACACATCCTCAGCCCTATCGAAGAAACCTCTCGTGAAGTTGTACGAAGGCAATACGCCCGCCTTGTTCATTAAGTGCACCAAGAAGGCTGTGCCATAGCGCCCCAAGCTATCTCCGGTTATGGGGTTCCCCCTTAAGACCTCCAGCGTCCTCTTGACCTCTTCGTTGAACGCTCTTGGGTTTGCTACCTTGACCTCGCCAGAGCCCTTGACGGCCACGGCCTTTAGGTTCTTGGAGCCCATTACGGCTCCCAGTCCGCCTCTGCCTGCCGCCCTGTGCTTGTCGCTTATGATGCAGGCTATCCTGACTTGGTTTTCGCCTGCTGGGCCTATGCAACAAACTTTAACGTCGTCGAGCCCCGCATCCCTTTTGATTCCGTCTACGGTAGCGTCTGTCTCAAGGCCCCATATCTTGCTAGCATCTCGTATCTCGGCTTTACCGTTGTTTATGAGCAGGTATACCGGGTGAGGACTCCTTCCCCTAACTATTATGCCGTCGAAGCCAGCTCTCTTCAGCTCTGGCCCCCAAGACCCTCCGCAGTGAGAGTCGAAGATGGTGTTTGTGAGAGGGGACTTGGAAGACACAACAAACCTACCCGACGCTGGAGCCCTAGTCCCAGTTAAAGGCCCCGTCATGAATATCAGCACGTTCTCTTCACTTAGTGGATCGATGCCCGGCCTCAGTAAGTCGAAGAGAAGCTTTGCTGCGTACCCCCTGCCGCCTATAAATTTCATAGCTACGTCCCAATCGAGGTCTACGACTGCCACATCGCCCTTCGTCAGATCCACGTCGAGCACTTTTTCGACATAGCCGCCCAACCTTAGTCCCCAAGCTTTTTCTCCCTCTATTTTTTTAAAGGTATAGCTGAGAGGGTTTCCGTGAAAGTCAAGGTCGAGGTCTACGGCTTCTTGAGAAGCCTCACTGGCTGGAGTAGCATTGAAATGGAACTCGCTGAAGACTCGACCGTAGGACTATTGCTCGAGCTGCTCGCCGACGAGAGACCTGAGCTCAAGGAGTTAATTTTTGAAGGAGATAGCTTGAAGAGCTACTTGAAAGTCTTAGTGGATGGAAGGGATTGCAGGCTCCTTGGAGGGCTGAGGACAAAGCTTAAAGACGGCTCGACGATCTCCATATTCCCTCCGGCCGGTGGGGGTTAAGCCCAAGCTCAGCCGTAGGCTCTCTCCTTCTTCCTCAGGCTCAGGCACTGGGGATCGGGCCTCTCGCTGTGTCTCTTCGCGTCGCTCAGACCTACGAAGACGGCCCCGCAGTACTTGCACTTGAAGACTCTCCCGATATTGTCCATGCGCGTCAGCTCGATGTCTTTGGGGAGGTCCTCACCGCTCAAGTATTAAGACCCTCCTCAACTCCATCTCCTCACACTCATAAAACCCTTCCTTCTCGAGACCGTACCTCCTAAGCGGCTTCGCCAAATGCCTCATCGATCTGGGCGGGGGTGTGTACACGCCCTCGACCTCGCTCCTAGAGCGCCTCAACAACAGCTTGCAGGCGTCAATGCTCTTAAACCCACACCTCTTGCACTTATAGCCTCCACTTCTTCCCATACTCTTAAGCCTCTTCCCACACCTCGGGCATGAGGGGTTCTCCTCTACAACCTCCTCCCTCGCCCTCAAGACCACAAGCCTCTCAACGTTCAAGGATAGAACCTCTAAGCCTGGAAACCTCCTCGCCCCCCCGCAAACCTCGATCTGGTCACCAACTTCAAGCTTTTCGGCAACCCTCCTAACGATGCCTAAGGGTTCATAGGCGGCGCAATAGAGCTCCTCTCTACCATCTGATATCTTAAAGATCACGTGCCCTCCTTTTATGACCTTGGGCTTAGACGCTACTCCCCCCTTGATGGATATCGAGGAGTAGGGCTCTACCTCCTCCACCCTCTCAACCCTCATGTAGTGGCAGTCAGTTCCCTGGTTGCTTCTAAACAACAAGTAGCCAATGGGTCTCGTGTAGACCCTTAGGATCCTTAAAGCTTTCATCAACACCTGCGGGTCCTCTCCTCTAACCCCGTAGAGGACTGGATCAGGGCCTCGAGGGGTCAAGAGCACTCTCCCTGTTTCGGGGTCTATGTTATTGAAGGTGTAGGGCCATGTCTCGAACTCCAAGACCCATACACTATTATCGTCTATGAGCCTAGCAGCGCCCTCTTCCCTGTAGGCCAATATTTCGTGCGTATAATCCCCCCTCGTCAGGGAACCTATGGCCGCTAGCGCGCCTATGAGCCCCAAGCCGCTCCTCATCCTAATGACCTTGACGTCGTGTTTTTGCGCCAATTCGTGTGCTTCGCGCAATGCTACCACGCGAGACAGGGCCTTCTCGTAAAAACTCGAGAAATCGCTGTGCAACTCTCCGTAAAGTAGGGCCACGACGGGATCGCAGTCGTAAAACCCATCAGTATAGCTCTTGAGCTTTAGCTCGAGAAGTCTTTCGAAGGCCTCTACCTCGTTGCTCCGAACCTTCAGCCTCAGGCAAACAGCGCCGTTGCCGCGCGTCCTCCAGGGGATGTTAGGGTTCAGCCTCACCAACAAAGGGTAGTCTAATAGCTTGACGTCGAGCCGATCGGCTACGTCTCTCAAGACCTCGAATATGAAGTGGGTCGTGCACCCGCCTCTCCAAGAATCGACGCTGTCCACTCCCACGTGGAGGACGTCGTGCGACAACTCGCAACCTCCAACCTCTAAGGGGAACATGCTTTTTTAAACTTAAATAGTTGCGAACCTCTTTCTACGTGGGTGCCGGGAGAGGTCGGGCAGCCCTCGGGTGCCGTCGTGCACCTGAGGAAAGTCCCCCTCCGTCGGGGAGCGCGGCGCCGTGAGGCGCCAGCCGAGAGGCTGGGGGCAAAGCCAAAGAAACGGCACGTCCACCAGCTCATGGCCATGATGGGCCCAAAACCTTGAGGACGCTGGTGGAAGCGTTGAAACGAGGCGACCCCCGCGTGGAACAAGGCGAACCGCGATGAGGGCCCCGATGAGCGGTAAGCCGCATAGTCAAATGCTGCCCAAACAGAAGGGGGATTACGAACCTCACCCGGCACCCTTAAACCTCATGCAGGACCTCTACGAACCTTTCTACT
>Ga0185307_1000137_pt1 | contig 50329 bp, 53 predicted proteins | sample LHCtaG_FD_128010 | JGI IMG/M metagenome (GOLD analysis project Ga0185307, IMG submission 128010) | Hot spring microbial communities from Little Hot Creek, USA to study Microbial Dark Matter (Phase II) - LHC4sed_matched (SPADES... | ecosystem: Environmental > Aquatic > Thermal springs > Hot... | reverse complement strand
ACGCTATACCACGTCACATCCCACTCGTCAGCCTCAACCAAAGCCTCCAGAGAACCAGCATACTGGAAGCCGTAAACCGTCAAAGCAACACCGGCGACAAGTATAACCAAACCGACTACGAACACGGTCTTGTACACAAAACCACCATTAAACAATACCGAGCTTACTTATTAAAAATTTTACTTTGATTTTCCTTAAATGGATTCAGAATCCTATGAAAATTAAAATTTTTAACCCTCAACTCCAAACACACATACACAGCCGTTACCTATGCTCCACCCTATAAAAGATATTGAATATCCTATTGTTTTCATCCATAGCCATAACACCAGAATCGCTTAGCAGATGGCAAATTGCGGAGTAGGCTCTCGCCACCTCCCATGGATCTAAATGGAGAGTTGAAAGCCCCCATAATAATGCTATGTCATAGTACTCCGTTCTATCCGGCATGGCTTCATGTATTTTTGAAGCTTCAGCAACCGTGGCTTCAGCTTCAACATCATCGACTCCTTTAAACCACTAGCGCGCTAATTGTAAATCGCTCATCCTTACATCACTGACCGTAAGGTGCACTTTCAAGTCTCTCAGCGCCAATGCCTTAGCCAAGGCAGCTCCAGTAATGCCAGAACCAGCCATAACATCCAACACTCCTGTACATCCTTTAAGATCTAAAACTTAAAGAATGGATGATTGGCCAACAAAAATTAACAGCTCAACGATGTCAGCGAACCGAGCTTGTGTCTCAGAGCCGTTAGTCCTCATCGACCATGAAAATATCTTATAAAACCTCTCTAAATCCACTAAGATTCATCCATCCCATTCCATTTCCCCATGCCGAAAAGCATGTAATGCTTTCGCCAGAATATAAACATTGGCTCCAGCAGTAGTTACCACTTCTCAAAACACACTCTACATCTAAGTTTCCTCACGAGGGCTCTCGAAAGCTCCTTCCAAAACCTTCGACTGAGATGACGTCGAACTTAATGGCATATGATGCATTTAAAAGATACCTGGGGGTTGACATCCGTAACGTATACTCGTTTTAAAGACCTAGCGTAGAACTACTCGCCGTTGTAGCGATGCTCCACGAAAGTACATGTCCATGTTAATGTGAAACCTCAACCATCAAACCCCGATCTTCACAGGCGCTAAAACTACAGACCTGCACCTACGCTCACCACAATTATCTGTGAAGCTTTCACACATGCCCGTATTAGGCTGAACAACCATCGAAGTAGACAACCCCTCCAATAAGCATTAGGAAAAATAAAAATAGGGGTTAAATGCAGGAGACCACTGTCAGTTAATAGTTTATATGTCTCGCAACGGCTTTTCTATTGTTGAAACATGGGTTCTGAGGTTTCTAAAAAACTTAGGTTTCAAACTAAACAGTTAATGGAGCTTTTCGAGGATAGGGTTAAAGCCCTTCAGGGACGTAGAGACCTCCTACGAATATTCAAGAATATAGACTATGAAAAGTGTTTAGAGACCGCTAGGAAGTTGATCGGTGAGGGTGAGTGGGTGGCTGTAGGTATAGACGGATCTATGGACTTTGATGAACACTTAGACCTTCTACTTTTTTATGTTTACGCTACGGGTTACAGGTGTCCTCTTCATGTTGGACAGGATAGTGTTTCCGTAGATGTTAAAAGCGCGGTTAGAGATATTCAGCTTTCAGCGTCAGCGGCCATACCGCTTTGGGTTGAAGATCTTCTAAACATTTCACGGGGGTTGTCTGTAAGCTTTGAGTATGAAGTCCGACGCGTTGCAGAAGCTATACCGATATCTATTATGACGATGGCTGAGCTTTTTCTCGCTTTAAAGTCTACGGAAAATCCTACAGTTAAACTTCTACTACTCGATAGACCTTTATCCGGAACCTACCCATCCCTTTTAAAATCTTCTAGAATAGTGCTTAGCTCTGGAGATTCTGTATTAACGTCTCTGGAGACGGCCAAGGGTAGGGTATCCCTCGCAGATATTTGGATCGCCAGCATAGTTGGACCTGGATGTTTCTACGTCCCCCCTAGAAGACCATACTCTGAATTTGCCCTCATCAAAGCCCTCTTTGAAAGACGTGAGCTTTCTAAAGAAGAAGCCTGCACGGTTTTAAACGTAGATACTGCAAGACTTGGAAAAATTTTAAAGCACATCCATCTTAGGGAGGAGGCGTTTAAGTCCAAGATAATAGATGAATCTGGAAATACGCTTAGATTGAGTGATGAAGTCTCCGGGTATTGGGATAGAGTTTACGAAGCATCTATGGAAATCTCTAACAGAATATTCAAGGGGATCGACCATCCTCTAAGGATTGGAGAATCTTGGCTGACATCCCACGATATAAACCTCCTCAACCTATTTCTACTCTATGAACTTCTACATAGAGCATTGGCTAACCGTGTTATTTTGGTTGGCATAGCCAAGGATACAGAAGCCTCTGAGATCGTAAGATCCGTGATCCCGTTTATGTGTTTTAAAGGCTTCATTAATGCTGAACAGTCTATTCCCTCGATAAGAAACAATAGGCGCTTTCTAGGCTTTCTAAGCTCTCTAAACTATGATCTTATCAAAACGCCTTGGAGAACCCCCTGCTATGATTCATGTTTTACAACAATCAGCTTCTCTAAAAGTGAGGGATTTAAGCCTGCCAGGAAAGTCGTCTCTAGAGAAGCCCTATTCATCAGGGTAAACTTCCAGCTTAGGAGCCTCAAAGCCGAGGAAGCAGTCCGCTCCATGGTTTTCATGTACGATAGGCCTTTCAGCCCCGCATTCGATGAGCTTGGAGATTCCTTCGCCATCGATGATGGTAGTGCTACTTTAACAATAAGGCCTGTTTTTGAAGGGCAAGGGCGCAGTCTACTAGACGACCTAATACTATACTTACTTTCACTTATGGATAACCCCGAGGTCTTAGAAGCTTACGGGTACAATCAACTCCTCTATCTAGCCGATAAAGCGGTTAAGGTCGAGGTTGAATTTATGAAGAGCTCTTTAAAGACCATAGCTGAACTTGAACTCGCACCCTTAGCGTCTAGAAGAAGCCTCTTCACCTTTAGAAGCTACCGGGAGCTACGTAGAATTCTAGAAGCAAGCCGAAGACTGGGTGGTTAAAAGGCTTAGAAAGATTTATGGATTTGTAAAGTGTATTTTAAATTATAGAATTTGGATAAGTTGAAACTATTCGACGATCTAGACGGCTTATTTGAAGCTAGGTTAAAAGATGTTAAAACTGTAGTAAGGTCTACTAGGCTTAGAGAGGGAGAGATAGCTCTCTCAAGTCAACTAGCTACGATAGAGGTGAAATTCTTCTACAAGGTTTTCGATAAACTTCATAGTCCATGTTTTATAGCGATTGAAAGAGAGACTTCTGAAGGGCTCACCCATCTAATATATGAGATAGTCGGTTTAAAGGCCGCTCACTTTCAAATGCCTAGTATAGACTCTTCAGTACCTAAGGTCATAAGACTCGAGCTTTTAGACAAGATCAGAGAAGGGTGGGAGAAGAGTGAAGAAGCTTGGATAGACGTATACGCAGTTCCTACAGGGTATGAACTGGACACTAAAGATGGTGAATTAAAGTTTGTAAGGTCTCCTCTAACCCCCTTAACCGGAGCCTACGTGCACTTACTTTCAGATGATGCTGTCAAACTGTTTCTATGCTATGATGATGGTGTTGAAGTTGGCTCTCTCCTAGGTTTTAACATAGGTCTAAAGATCAATATGCTAAACCTCGTCAGATACCATATGGGGGTTTTCGGTTTTACAGGCGTAGGTAAGTCTAACTTAACAGCCTTCCTGATAAGGAAGGCTATGGAATCTATCGACGACCTTAAGGTGATAATCTTCGATGTAGCCGGTGAATACTCTATACACCTTTTAGACGTTCTTCAAAATGGCCTCTTCTACGTATCGGAGAGAAGCCTATTAAATTTAGATAGACTAATACAGTCTCAAGTCATACCTGAGACGCTTGAAGAGAAGGTCGACAGCCGCTTCATAGAAATCGTTTATGAGAAACTTATGAGCGAAGATCGGTTAAAACTACTATCAACATCCGAGTCTTACGAGCTTACATTGAACGACGTACTTAACTCCCTCAGAAGTACTTTTGAATCTGGGAGATCAGGTGCCATAGCCGCTAAAAGAGCCTACAGCGACCTCGTCAACTCGCTCATCGTAGATAAGGGTTTAACAGAAGATGCTCCTTTAAGAGAGATATTGGCAAACAAAGAAACTTGCGAAATATTCTTAAACGTTTTAAAAGAATTAGTGTCAAGCCTTTCTGATAGGGCTGGTCTAAGATCGGATTTAGAATCAATGTTAAAACTCACCGAATACGAATCCGGCGCATCGTATGAGAAGCCCGTGAGCACACCTGAAAGCCTCGCCTTTGACGTATGGGCTGGAAATACTCCAAAGCTCACTACGTTTTATGTTCCCGAGCCCATACAAGCGAGAATAGCCGTTTCTAGGTTCATAGATAAACTCCTCCTACTTAAGAAAACGAGCGGCTTAGGTACCAGGGTTTTAATAGTTTTAGATGAAGCGCAAGAGTATATACCAGATAGGGTCCGTAGTGAAGATAAGACGGAAAACTCTAATAGAGCAGTTGAAATGTTGCTTAGGCAAGGACGTAAATATAGGGCTCACTGTTGGCTTGCCACTCAGCGGGTTGCGCACTTAAACGTTAATGCTCTACAGCAACTGCACAGCTATTTTGTAAGCACTCTTCCAAGGTTTTACGACCGTATGGTTATAGCAGATGCATTCTCCCTAAGCTATGATGTGCTTGAGAAAACTACAACGCTAGATATAGGCGAATGGCTTTTCGTATCTTACAAAGCCACTAAACGTAGAAATGTACCCGTCTTTATAAAAGCTCCAAACAATGAGGAGGTTCTCCTTAAAAACTTCGGTCTTCTTTAAACATCCATTTCAATGGAAACTTCTGTAAGAGTTATTCTCTGTTCACTATTTTCGGATTCTATTCCTCAAATTTATGGAAACGGATTATGGTTTGTTATCAGTAAACCTTTTATTAATGCTTGGCCTTCTGGTATCTGGGTGTTTCAATGCCCAAAGAGTTTATGTACAGAGGCTATACAATCGATGAACTTAAGAAAATGCCTATAGACAAGTTTATAGCGCTCCTGCCCTCCAATGCTAGGCGTCCTCTACTAAGAGGGCTATCCAAGGAGCAGAGCGTCCTACTTGAGAAAGTCAGGAAGTCTGCTAAAACTGGGTCGACTAAAGTTATTAAGACGCATTGCAGAGACATGGTCGTGCTTCCCGAGATGGTTGGACTTACAATAGCCGTTCATAATGGGAAGGAGTTTGTACCGATTAAAATAACTCCTGAGATGATAGGTCATAAACTTGGAGAATTTGCATATACTAACAAGCGCGTTGTACATGGAAGCCCAGGCATAGGTGCATCTAGATCAAGCATGTACGTTCCACTTAAGTAGGCTTTTATAGTTTCAAGGTGATACCTTAAATTGAATAATGTTCTAAGGGGTCTCTACGTAGGACGTTTTCAACCCTTCCACTTGGGGCATCTTGAAGCTGTTAAATGGATTCTTGGAAGGGTTGATGAAATTATTATAGCTGTTGGGAGCTCACAGTATAGTCATTCTTTGAAAAACCCCTTCACGGCTGGAGAGAGAATAACGATGATAATTAAAGCTTTAGAGTGGGCTGGAATAGATAGGAGAAAATTTCTAACACTACCGGTTCCGGATATCCATACCCATTCTCTTTGGGTTGAACATGTGGTCTCATTAACACCCAGCTTCCGAATAGTCTTTACAAACGAACCTTTAACTAGAAGGCTTTTTGAAGAAGATGGACGTTTTGAAGTGTCTCCAATACCATTCTTTAAACGCGAACTCTACAGCGCTACGGAAATACGTAGAAGAATTATACTGGGTGATGACTGGGAGGGGCTCGTACCAAAGCCGATAGCAGAATACATTAGGGAAATAAAGGCTGTCGAGAGGATTAGAGCTTTGGCATCTACAGATAAATTTAGAAAATAAAAAAGATTACAACATTCACTCCTTCACAAGACGATCAAGTTGCTTTTTAAAAGCATGAACAACTTCTTCACTCAAGTCTATAAAGATTACATGCTCAACAGTTAAACCTCTATTCAAGCAATCTTCCAAAGCCTTAAACACAGCCTCGGCTGCTTTATTGGGAGATAGTCCTCCAATACCCGTGCCCATACCTGGAATAGCTATACTTCTAAAGTTCATACTGCATGCTAATTCTAAAGCTGCGTACGTGGCTTTATAGACTTTTTCAGCTGTTGTAGGGCCCGGTTCTTCCATAGTCGGAGCATGTATCACATGTCTAGCTTTAAGTTTACCCGCTGACGTTACTACGGCTTTACCGACTGGAAGGGGGGCATTTTTAACAGCTTCCCTTTCTATTTCTTCTCCACCCACACGTTTGATCGCTCCTGCGACTCCACCCCCCATGGTGAGCATGCTATTAGCCGGATTGACGATAGCGTCTACTTCAAGCTCTAACAAGCTTCCGCGCTTAACTTCAATTTTAACGCCTTTTACATAGGCTTCAGACATATGAGTCTTCGATTGTAACTACGTTTTTCTAACGGTTAAATTTTGCCCTTCTCACCACCTCTTGTCGCAAGGAAGCCTATGGGCTTCAACCGTGGGAATTGTAACACGTTTTTATTAGGTTTTCTTATTCCCTTTTCAGCTGATGTTGGACGAGCTGTGTGGCTCAGTCCCCCGTAGCCCATGGGTGTCTTCATCAGTAGAAGTGACCTGAAATATGAGTAGGTTAGCTTCGCAAGAGTGACACTCTATATGGATCCGGGGCTCCAATCAAACTAGGGTGAGCCTTTAGCGAAACAGGTAGAGGTCCGACCTTCAAGACTATGACTAAAGTCATGAGGTAACTGACTTTGTAAGCTATAAAATGTTCCTCTAAATTCGTCATCGACCAAGATATATTATAATAAAGTTTAAAAGCTTCTCCTATCTTCTCCAGAAGAAGGAAATGCAACATAAGGACTTTAAAATTATACTTCAAGAGTGGGAAAAACTCCTCGCATGCTTTGAAAGCGACCTTACTAAAGACGGATTGTTCGGTTGTAGTTTTCTCATAATTACGGATAAAAGAATAGTGGTATCCGATGCCGACTTCAATATTGAAAAATCAGTAAGTCTGACAGATATAGCTTCTGTTAAGATAGAGGACTACGTTGGAAATGCCGAGCTTAAGGTCGCTTTAAAAGATGGTTCAACAGCTTCTCTTATAAGATTCTCCCGCTCTCTTAGAAAGAGATTTGGAGACGCTGCCAGACTTATAGAAAATCTAACACTTTTAAGGGAGGTTGAAGTAGAGCAGCTTTCTGAGGGAGTAGGTGAAGAAAGACCTAGGTTTAAAACCGGCCCCATACTATACATTTTGAAATTCATTACACCGTATAAATTCCTACTCACGGTGGGCATTTTAACGGGGATCCTCGGCATTTTCCTAGGACTTCTACCTCCATACTTCATGAAAATGCTTATAGACGACGTTATTCTAGGACATAAAGAAGAACTTCTATCCCAAGTGATTATAGCGATAATACTTACTCAAGCGGTAAGCTCGCTACTCGGAGTGGTACGTAGCTACAGTTTATCTTATGTGAGTCTCAAAGCCATGTACGATATAAGGGTTAAAATGTTCAATCATATCATGAGCTTCCAGCCAAGCATATTGGATACGTATGAAGCTGGGAGGCTGATATCAAGGATAACAGATGATGTTAGCAGGGTTAACTGGTTCCTATCATGGGGGCTTGAACAGCTCTTAAGAAGCATGGTATCGCTCGCATCCGTAGCAATGATGATCTTCATATTGGAACCTAGACTAAGTTTAATCGCTTTAATACCAATACCTATACTTGGACTCGGAGTATTTCTTTTCAACAGAAAATCCACATGGGTATACCACTACGAGTGGAGAAGATGGGCTGATGTGTCAGCTCTACTCGTAGACGTCATACCTGGTTTTCCGACAGTTAAATCCCACGTTATGGAGAAGGCCGAAGAAGAGAAGCTTAAGCTTAAACTCAGCGACGTCATCGTAGCTGGTTTAAGGTCTACAAAGCTTAACCTACAGTTTTTCCCAATGCTGGGCTTCGTTATGTCCGCCGGGACTGCGATAATCTGGTGGATTGGAGGTTATGAAGTTTTAGGAGGTACTTTAACCCTTGGAACACTCTCAGCATTCATTTCCTACGTTAGCCAATTCTACGGTCCAATATGGAACCTCGTAAGCATGGTCGAGCCCATGAAGAGGGCCAGCACAGCTGGCGAGAGGATTCAAAACATTATGAACATGGAGCCTAAGATTAGAGATGAAACAGATAGCATAGATTTGAAAATCAAAGGTAATATTGTGTTTGACAACGTATCATTTGGATATCTGCCATATATGTACGTTTTAAAAAACGTGAGCTTTGAAATAAAGCCCGGTGAAAAGATAGGTATCGTTGGTCCAACTGGTGGAGGTAAGACTACAATAGTGAAACTTCTCATGAGGTTTTACGATACAGATGAAGGTAGAATATTGATAGACGGTGTAGATATAAGGAAGATTCGTCTTGAAAGCCTTAGAAGACAAATAGGTATAGTGAGTCAAGAACCTAGACTGTTTAACGATACGATAGCGAACAATATACGGTATGGTAAACCTGATGCATCTCCAGAGGAGATAATAGCTGCAGCTAAAATAGCTGCGGCTCACGATTTCATCATTCAGAAACCTCTGGGTTACGATATGCCGTGTGGTGAAGGTGGAAGTATGCTGTCTGGCGGGGAGAAACAGAGGATAGCCATAGCTAGAGCGATCATATCGAACCCGCGGATACTGATTCTAGATGAAGCAACAAGCAGTGTCGATACTATTACAGAGGATTCTATTAAGAAGGCTTTAGATGAGATATCCATAGGAAGGACTACAATAATAATAGCTCATAGGCTTAGCACGGTTAAGGATGCCGATAGGTTGATAGTCGTAGATAACGGTAGAATAGTCGAAGTCGGAACGCACGAGGAGCTTCTGCGGAAGAACGGATTATATGCTAAACTTTGGAACACCCAGTTTCTTGAGAAGCCGGTTGAGGTAAGGGCGTGACGTTCATGACAAGTGTAGAGTATTATGCAAAAATGTTTCTTAAGGTTACTGATCCCAGTATGGTGAAAATCGATTATGATAATTCTAATGATACGTTAATCCTTTATCTTAATGGAGTAGCCTGTAGAGATGTAGATCCTATTAAACCATTTCCTTTATCAAATCCAAACTACGTAATTTTCAGATCGAAGTCTTCTGGGGAAGATATATGTATAATACCTGATATTCGTATGCTTGATGAAAATTCTCTTAAAAACTTGGAGTATGCTATAAATAAAAAATATTTCATACCTATCATAATGAAGATTAATGAAATAACGTATACTGGAGAGTTCTTCATATGTGATGTTAAGACAAATAAGGGTGATCGTCTCTTTAAGGTACGGAGTAGAAGGAACGTATTTAGGCTCGGTAATGCCATAGTGATATTCGATTCTGATGAAAATCTATATCTTATAGAGAATTATAAGAACCTAGATAGGAAGAGCAAAGAAGAACTTATGAAGATAATGTAAACTACAACAGGCTTTCAGGACTATTCCACTTCCCCATCACCTCGGCTTTACGGGATGTAGGGCTTGGAGCGGCGTTATACACCCCGACCTCTATGTCTACAGGTTGACAGATTAGGATTGCTATGGGGAAATATGAGCGTATCGGCTTTCATCCCCAGCTTACGTAAGGAGACCTCCCACTCATGATGTTAAACAGATTCTAGAAAAACTTTTCCAGCAAAACGGATGTTATGAAAATTGTCCAAGTTAATGCAAGTATAACTCCAAGAATTTTTCTGAACGTGTTTGACAACTCTAATAACACGTAAATTACCGTTAGAACTGTTAATAGCGTTAGAAACTCTCCGTATTTTGGGAACATCTCTCCTAGTACTATTTTAAAGAAGTATGTGCAACAATCCTTTGAAAGGTTATATGCGATATGTAGGAGGTTTATAAGAACTGTAGGGTCTAGGTTTACATTAGACGTCATCCCACAGCCCCCAGTATCAAACTCAGCAGGCTCATCCGGATGAGAAGTCCATAATATACCTGTCTAAAATACTTAGCTTGAGGTGTTTGATCTACTGCGTAATCTATTTCATCTACCCTAGGTAAGGGATGCATTATTATCGCATCATCTTTCATCTTTTTAACATGGTCCAACGTTACCTTATAGCTGCCTTTAACTTTCATGTATTCAGAAATATCGCTAAATCTCTCCTTCTGAATCCTTGTAACATAAAGTACATCTACCTCTTCTATTACATCATTTACATCGCTTAATTCTTCAACTGGCACTTTATTTGAAAGATATTCCATGATTTCTCTACGCATTTTTAGAGTCTGCGGTGAAATGAAATATAGTTTAACATTATAGTTCGTCAAGGCTATACTTAGCGAATGTACTGTTCTACTATATTTTAAGTCTCCTATAAACGCTATAGTTAATCCATCTATTCTTCTCTTCTCCCTTCTGATTGTGTAAAGGTCTAGTAATGCTTGCGTCGGGTGTTCTTCGGCACCTGAGCCTCCGTTTATAACGGGATTTTCCGCTATTTCTGCAGCAAGTCTAGCAGACCCCTCTAGTGGATGCCTTATCACTATGACATCAACATAATTGTCTATGACTCTTATAGTGTCAGTTAAATTCTCTCCCTTCTCTATAGAAGCCCTCTTCGGTTCAGACATGTCTACGGTTTCCCCACCAAGCCTCTTCATCGCCGCTTCAAAGCTTATTCGGGTTCTCGTACTAGGTTCGAAGAAGAGTATTGCCATTACTTTTCCCTTAAGAAGTTCTCCTCTTTCAACTAAAAGCTTCTGAATTTCATCGGTCTTATCAAGTATATACTCTATTTCCTCCTTTGTGAAATCCGTTATTGATATCACATCTCTTCCTTTAATAGAGGGCAAGATACCCCCTCTACCACGTGTTATCTCATTTCAACCTTAAATCCTTTTAACACGTTCAGTTTAAGCCCCAGTGTCAAATAATGGCAAATGCTATATAAAAATAGCCACAGTATAGTTGTAAGTTCCCGCAACTGGCTGCGACTCGGTTTAATACCATCCTAATATACGCATGACATCTAATAGGTCTTCTCCCCGTACTACTATAGTCCTAGAATCTTCCCGCTCTACTCCTGGAATTCTAGCCTGCATATCTGCATAGTTTGGATGAGAATACCTTACTCTCACAGTAATTGGTGGATTTACTTTGAATGGTTTAAATTCTCCCGCCCTTTGAACAGCTTTTTTAGCAGCTTCTCTAATAAGTCTTCTACTTTTCGTCGGAGGTAGACATATTGCAAAATTCCTACTCAAACCCTCCTTAACAACCACACCTTCAATATCGCCTAACAGTGACTTAGCTTCCTCTACGGCCATCTTACAACCAGAGACTAAGCCTACAGGTACGTCAAAATACCCAAGTATAGAGGCATCTATTCCTATTTCTCCGACTCTCCGGCCATTTATATAGGCGTCTACTATGACTCTAGTTGACATTGTATGGTCTAAAACAGCTTTCTGAGTCCCAGCCATAGCGTGATAACCTATCATGAACGCTAAGTTGAAAGACCTATCTATTCCAGCTATTCTACAAGTTCTCGGCCCACCTGTGATATATCTAGCATTCTCATGCAGTTCCTCAGGTACAAGATTGAAGCCGTTGCGTGCTCCATGCAAATCATTTACAACTATTTCTATTGCCCCTCCCTCTAATGCTCCCTCTACCGCCGCTTTTACTTCTCTTGTCAGCAGTAGACATGCCTCCTCATACTCTCTACCAGCGGGGCTCGTCTGCTCTTCTCGGACAACATAGCCAACCCCCTCTAAATCCGTTAAAATATATACTTTCATGAGATCACCTTTGAAAAACAGCGTATTGAAATCTTAAAGATTTTTTGTTAAGTCTTTTTTAAGTTCCCAATTTATTGATAGGTTGTGACTCGATAAGACAAATCTCACTATGTCAACTGGTACATAACATAAATATTTTTCTGATGGAAGGTTAAATACTTAAAGCAGTAGCACATTTAAATAATTCGATTGTCCACGTAAAGTCTTGGTCTTAGAGAGGTTAGGGGGTCTCTTTGGGCATAGATCCGTGGGGCTCAGAGGTCATAGAAGATTATGAAAAACTGTTTGCGGAGTTCGGCTTAAAAAGAATTTCCGAAGAGGTTAGGTCTAACCTTAAACATTTGAGCTTCGAAAGGAATATAGTTATTGGGCATAGGGACTTCGAGAAGGTCTATGACCGTATCACATCTAGAAGACCGTTCATAAATATGACCGGTATAGCTACTTCAGGTGAACTACACTTCGGTCATAAAGTAATTGTAGACATTTTCAAGTTTTTTAAAGATAATGGCGGGAGAAATTACTTCGCCATATGTGATATAGATGCTTATGTGAGTAGACCTGATAGTAGGGTTCCATCTTTAGAAGTAGCTAAGGAGTATGCCGTTGAAAACTTATCGCATGTCTTAGCGTTGGGTTTAGATGAGAAAGACGTCTACGTTCAGAGTAGAAAAGAGAGGAGATATTATGAATTTGCATTCGAAGTCTCTAAGAAAATAACTGAAAGCACGTTTAGAGCTATATATGGACATTTAGACCTCGGTAAAATAGCCGCAAACCTACTTCAATACGCCGATATTCTGCATCCTCAGCTTCCAGAATATGAGGGAAAGATGCCGTCAATCACGGTAATTGCCGCTGAGCAAGACCCTCACCTAAGAGCCGTCAGAGATTTAGCAACACGTTTACCCTATGACTTCGAACTCCCCTCAGCCCTTATAATAGTCCATTTATCCGGTCTTAAAGCTGGTAAGAAAATGTCTAAAAGCGATCCGGAAACCTGTATATTCTTAGGCGATCCACCTAAAGTCGCCGCCGAAAAAATAATGAATGCCTTTACCGGTGGACAGCCTACCATTGCAGAGCAGAGGAGACTTGGTGGAAACCCAAACATATGTAAGATTTACGAATTCCTCAAGTTTAACTATCCCTTTAGTGATAAGCTTAGAAAAATATGGGAAGATTGTATAACCGGAAAAATAATATGTGGTGATTGTAAACTACTTACAGCAGAGTTTGTTGAAGAATTCTTAGAGAATCACCATGAAAAACTCAAGACAACAGTTGAAGTTGCGAAGAGAATTATATATGGAGAGGTGTAGATTTTGAAGTTTAAACTTTCTGAAGATGAATTAAAGCTTCTCAAAATTCTTGAGAAGCTTGGTGGGAATGCTCCAGTGGATACAATAGCATCAGAAATGGGGCTTACTTCAGACAAAGTTGTTACCTTAGCTTTGAACATGAGCTCAAAGGGTCTTCTGATTCTAAAGACTGAGGAAGACCATATTATAATGCTTACCGATGAAGGTTTGAGGTATGCAGAACTCGGACTACCTGAAAGACGTATAGTGAATCAGGCTAGAGATAAACGTATTCTAAGCATACCTGAACTCGTAAACATTGAAGATTGGGAGAAACCGATAGGTTTAGCTTGGCTTAAAAAGAAGGCATGGGGTACTGTAAAAGCTGGAAAAGTGGAAATCTCAGGTGAAGCCGTTAAGGGTGCTGATGAAAATCTCATAGAGCTTATAGCATCTGAAGGCAGAGTATACATGAGTAGTCTACCATCCAGTTTAAGAGAGGCTGTTGACGTTTTAAAGGAGAGAAGGCTCATTAAAATCGAAAAATCTCCTACAAGGTTTATCTCTTTAAGTAAACTTGGGGAAGAGGCTTTAAAAGAGGGAGTCGAAGTTGTGGAGGAGGTCTCTAGGTTAACTAGAGAACTCATAGTTTCAGGTAAGTGGAGGAATGTTATTTTCAAAAGGTACGACGTTACACTTCCAAGTTACAGGATACCTATTGGTAGGCTAAACTTCGTAAGGGAGGTGTTGGACTACATTAGACAGGTATGGGTTGAAATGGGTTTTATAGAGATGGAAGGACCAATACTCGAAACATGTTTCTGGAACTACGATGCTTTATACGTTCCTCAGGATCATCCGGCTAGAGACTTACAAGATACGTTTTATGTTAAAACTCCAAAATCCGGTAGATTTCCGAGCAAAGACCTAGTTGAGAGGGTTTGTAAGGCCCACGAATCTGGATGGACAACAGGCTCCATAGGCTGGGGGTACCGCTGGGACCCTGAAGAGGCTAAGAAAACCCTCTTAAGAACACATACCACTTGTCTATCCGCCAGAACATTGGCAACATTAAAAGATGTTGAACTTCCCGCTAAATTTTTCGCCGTAAGTAAAGTTTTCAGAAATGAAAAACCTGACCGCACCCACCTCTGCGAATTCTATCAGACTGAAGGAATTGTAGTTGATGAAAATGCCAATATGAAGCACCTCATAGGCTATCTTAAAGAGTTCTTTAGGAGACTCGGATTTCCAGATGCTAGGTTTAGACCCGCTTATTTTCCGTACACTGAGCCTTCGCTTGAAGTTGAGGTTTATCACCCAGCTATGGATAAATGGATTGAATTAGCTGGAGCTGGAATATTCAGACCTGAGGTTGTTAAACCTCTCCTTGGAAGGGAGATACCAGTTTTAGCGTGGGGTTTAGGTCCAGGTAGAATGATAATGTTAAATTACCACCTCAAAGATATGAGAGAACTTGTCATGAATGACCTCAACCTTCTCAGAGATGCTCCGATTTGGATTAGGTGAGTGAGATGCCTGTTATAAGGGTAAGTTTAATGGATTTTGAGAGACTCGTCGGTTTATCTCTTCCAATGCATCGTTTAAGGAATGAACTCCCCATGATTGGTTTAAGCTGGGAGCGGGATGACCATGAAGGTTTTGAAGTGGAAGTGTTCCCCAATAGGCCAGATATGCTGAGCCCTGAAGGACTTGCAAGAGCGTATAAAGGCTTCATACGTATTGAAAAGGGTATGCCTAAATACACTGTTAAACCCAGCCTTTACGATGTTTATGTCGATGAAGGGGTGTGTGAAGTACGGCCATGCTCGGTGTTTGCTATAGTTAAGAACATACCGATGGATGATGAAGTTTTGAAAAGCATTATTCAGCTTCAAGAGAAGCTTCACATATCATACTGTAGAAATCGTAGAAAAGCCTCAATTGGAATTCACGACTTAGATAAGTTTAAGCCTCCAGTTAAATACACGGTTAAAACATCGGACTTCAAGTTTAAACCTTTAGATTCTGATAGAGAAATGACGGTCAAGGAAATTCTAAAATATCATTCTAAAGGTGTGGAGTATGGACATATATTAGCTGGTTTTAGCAAATACCCTATTATTGAAGACTCTAAAGGGTTGGTGCTTTCAATGCCTCCGATAATAAACTCCGACTACACCAAGGTTGATGTGAATACGAGAAACATCTTTATAGATTGCACCGGCTTGGATTGGAAGACCGTGGACTCCGTGTTAAACATATTAACGGCTTCATTGGCTGAGAGGGGGGGTGAAATATATAAGGTTAGGGTTTTCTATCCGTTTGAAACACCGTTTGGAATGGTTTTTGAAACTCCTGATTTTAAAACTCAAGAAGTCAAGCTTTCACTGAGCTTTGTTAATAAAATTATCGGTGAAAATTTAACTTTAGAGGAGGTTTTAGAGTTCTTAGCTAGAATGAGATACGACGTTGTCGAATGTTCTGGAGAAGAAGTTTTAGTGAGAGTACCTGCTTATAGGGTTGACGTCATGCATCCGATAGACTTGGTAGAAGATATCGCTATAGCCTATGGATATGATCGTATAAAACCGGAAATACCTAAAGTCTTTACGAGTGGTTGTGAAAGCTATGTGGAAAGATTTTCTTCGAAAGTTAGGCTTGCCATGGTGGGCTTGGGATTTCAAGAAGTCATAACAGATGTCTTAACGAATCCGTATGATCTATTTACAGCTATGCGAGTTAAGCCAGAGCCAGTCGTAGAATTGGAAAACCCGAAGGCAATTGAGTATACGGTTTGCAGAAGTTGGCTTATGCCATGCCTCATGAAGACATTATCTAGAAATAAACATAGGGAATATCCACAGAGAATATTCGAAGTGGATGACGTGGTAGTTTTAGATGGAGATTCTGAAACCGGGGCTAAGAATGTTAGAAAGCTTGCGGCTGTCTCGACACATTCAGAAGCAGACTACGCTGAAGTTAGAGCAATTGTAGACGCTTTACTTAAAATTCTAGACATAGATTTCCATATAAAACCTGGAGATCATCCAAGCTTCATAAACGGACGGATGGGGTTTATAGAAACGGCAAACGGTGAGAATTTAGGATTTCTAGGTGAAATACATCCAGAAGTTCTTGAAAACTTTGGGCTTGAAAATCCCTCAGCTGGTTTTGAAATAAACTTGGAATTGATTATGAGACTTAAGGGGTTTGGACAGAAACCCTGACCGGGCCCGTGCTGACGGACCCTTCTGAGAAGCCGTCCGGCTTACTATGAGGTTTGGGTTAACCCAAGCATGGGACAGGCCCCATAGGGCTGCACTCCAAACCCACTAGATCTTCCTAAAGAAGCTACTTACGAGACCCTACACTAACATCGACGGGTAACATCTCCATCATAGAGATTGTGAGGAAAACGCTTAATAAAAAGTCATGGTTTTTATTTACATGGTGGATGTCAGGTCCCATACGGAGAGAGCCGACTAAGTAAGGCGTAGACGCCTTCTCTATGACGTTTGGTGTTAGTCGTATGGGATATACTGTAGCCTGACATCCACCAATTAACGGGCTGGAAATTAGAATTGAAAACCGGGTCTAATTTTATGTGGCCTATTAGACTTCGTAGCTCTAATTTCAACCCATCATCCATTTTAAACGTCAAATCGACGTAACCCGATATGTTGATTAAAGTTTATCAAAGCTTCGTCAGAAAACCCACATCATTCATAGGTGGGATGAACGATGAAAGGCTTAAAAGCGTGAAAAGCCCAGGTAGTTTGGGATGTTTCCGTGCAGAAGGATGTTCCAATATGCGTGGTTGGAAAAGTTTTCAAGCCGAATAAGCAGAAAGTCTTGGCTCTAAACAGAACGCTCAGCGAATACTTTAGGCTTGTGAGGTAGTATCTCCACTTCAACTCTAAGTCTAAGAGTATTCTACACGAAAATTGCTATGAGAAAGCCAAAGGACGCCTCAACCTGAACACTGCCCTAATCCAGACAACAAAGGACAAGGCTGTTGAGATCTTAAAAGGCTTCGAGGAAACCAGGAAAGAGAATAGCGTTTGAGGCTTAAGAGGATATCCATACGCTTCGACAAGAGATACTACAGCTTCTCTAAGACAACGAATGTTCTCACTCCCTACTGGCTGACGCTAAGTCTAAACAGGGGGGAAAGAGTTAGTTTACCAATAGTTTTCGGAGGAAGGCAAAAGCAAAGAATTGAAGGAGCTTTTAGAAGTGAATGGCAATTCACAACCGTTGAAATGGTTAAACGGAAAGGAGAATGGTATGCTCACTTTGTTCTGAGGAAGACTGTTGAGCTTGCAGATAAGCCTGAAACAATAGTAGCTATAGATAGGGGCGAGGTGAATTTAGCCGTTGCAGTGGCGATGTCAAAAAGCAACTCCAACAAGCCTATGAGAGGACATTTTTGGGAAGGGGAAGAAGTCAAAAGAATTAGAGGGCTATACAATCACATTGGGAGAAGGCTTCAGGAAAAGAAGCTCATTAAGAAGGTTAAAGAGCTTAAAGGGAGGGAAAAACGCAAAGTGAATCAGCGACTACACATAATAGCCAACCAAGTAATCGAATACGTAAAGCGTTTTTCAAAACTCATAATAGTGATGGAGAACCTAAACGGAATCCGCCGAAACTTCAAGAAGTCTAAGAAGCTAAACAAGCGATTCCGTAGCCTGCCATTCAGAAAACTCCAAACTATCATTGAATATAAGGCGAACCTTGAAGGCATAGAAGTCAGATATTTAGTGAAGAAAGAAACAAGGAATACCTCTAAAACATGCTATAGATGCGGGCACGTTGTCAAAGTTAAGGGAAGAACCTTCAAGTGTTCAAATTGCGAAATGGAATACGATAGAGATTTAAACGCATGTATCAACATAGCCCATAGGGTAATGAGCTCTATGGGGTGGGGGAGCTGTGAGCCCCCGAACCAGCATATGGGGAGATAGGCGTAAAGCCTACTCTAAACGCTGGAAGCCCACAGGCTTCAGCCGTGGGTAGCTCACGAAAAAGTTTAAGTCTATCCAACTAAACTGTAAGATTACGGTTGAAGCTTCCATTAGTGGGAAAGGATGAAAGCCTTGAATCTGAACGAGTCTATTATAAAACAGGGGCTTGAAGAAATTATAACTGAGGAGAGGCTCAACTCGCTACTTAAAGAGGGTAGACGTTTAAAGGCATATATAGGTGTAGAACCCTCTGGTTTATTCACAATTGGATGGATGATATGGGCTCGTAAATTCAAAGACCTTATCGACTCTGGTATTGAAAGCATTCTTCTTCAGGCTACGTGGCACGCGTGGATAAACGATAAACTCGGCGGAGATATGGAAAACATAAGGATGTGCGCCACATACATAGAGCACTGTCTAGAGGCGTTAGGTGTTCCTAGGAATAGCTATCGAACAGTTTATGCTGATGAATTGGTTTCTTCAAAAGACTATTGGAGCTTAGTGCTTAAAATAGCGAAGGCCCTCACGTTGAATAGGGTTAAAAGGGCTTTAACGATAATGGGTCGTAAATCTGATGAAGCAGTTATGGATTTCTCCAAACTCATATATCCATGTATGCAAGTGGCGGACATATTTTACCTAGACCTTGATCTATGCCTGGGCGGTATGGATCAGAGGAGGGCGCATGTACTAGCAATTGAAACAGCCGATAAACTTAATAAGAAGAAACCCGTAGCGTTGCATACACCTATACTTATAGGTCTTGCAGGCTTGGGTAGAATGGAGGGAAGCGTGAAGGGAGAAGCAATATACGAGTTTAAGATGAGCAAATCTAAACCTGAGACTGCCCTCTTGATACATGATGAAGAAGATGAGATTGAAAAGAAGATTATGAAAGCCTACTGTCCAGCTAAAATGGTGGAGAATAACCCCATCCTTGAGATATGTAGGCTCATACTTTTCTCCGAGCCAGATTTTACGCTTAAGATTGAAAGGAAGACTCATCATGGTGGCGACATCGAAGTTGAAGATTATCGAGAGCTTGAAGACCTCTACTTCAAAGGAGAATTGCATCCGCTAGATCTGAAGAAAGCGGTGTTTATGGCGTTGAATGAACGCCTTAAACCTGTCAGAAAATACTTTGAACATACGGCTGAGGCTTATGAACTTTACAATAGGTTGAAGAGCTTAACGATAACGAGGTGACCTCATTGAAGTGGAATTTTGAGCGTGTAGAGGTTTTAACATCAATCCTCAGAGAACTTTATGAGGTATGTGAAAACGGTGTCTGTATTGTCGAGGGTAAAAGAGATGAATATGCTCTTAGGAAACTTGGGTTTAAAGGGAGAATAGTGGCGCTTAAAAAGCTGAATCGAAGCCTAGATTCCATTGTTGAGAATCTTTCTAGCGAGGAGCGGATCATAATTCTAACGGATTTTGACGATGAAGGTGAAGAGCTTGCCGCGCGTCTTTATAAAGCCTTCAAAAGTCGAAAGGTTGAGATAGATCTAGAGGTTAGGCGAAAACTAAGCTCCCTTCTAAAAGGGGAGATTAAAGGCTTGGAGGAGCTCGAACCTTTAATCTACAGAATTTCCCAACAGTTCAAAATCTCTCCGCTGTTTAATGGAGGCTATTATTAATGAAGTGGTCTTATGCCCCTCTACCTAAAACAGACCTTCATACACATAGCGAATTCTCCGAGTGTAGCATCGACACGACTGTATGCGGCAACATAATAATGGCCATTTTAAACGGTTTAGAGGTGATAGCCATAACGGACCACGCATCACACGTGCTAAAAGTTGGCTTTGAAAAATACATTGAGAAAATTTCGACTTTAAGAGAATCCAACTCCACGGATCTAAAGGTTTTAACAGGTCTGGAAGTTGATATAAAGCCTGATGGAGAACCTAGCGTAAGTCGAAGACTGCTGAAGAAATTGGACATAGTTATTGGGGCTCTACATAGCCTTCCACATGGTGGATTTCCTGCAGAATCTCACCGGGCCATCATACTGAAGGCTTTAAGGAGCAATTGGATTGACATATTGGCCCACCCAACTTATATGAATGAACGGAATATCGATCTTCCAATAGAGCCCATCTATGAGATATGTGAAGAAGCACGTGAAAACTCAATAGCAATAGAGCTTAATTCAAATCATAAAAGTCCTTCCGATGAATTCATAAGAGTATGCGTAGAGACTGGTGTAAAGCTCACACCGGTATCAGATGGTCATGCGTTAGGTAGTATAGGCGTATATAGTTGGCAGCTTCAGACACTTAAGAGGCTTAATGTTCTAGATAGCGTAAAATGGTTAGCCATAGATGACATTCTCAAGATAAAAAAATAGAGGGGTTGTTTAAAACTTAGTGTATCGCCATACAACCGTGTCACCATTAGATAGCCTGTACTGGTCTGCTCCAACTTCTGGCGAAACCTCTTCTCCATCAGGCTTTAAGATGCTATAAAGCCACCAACAGTTAAGCTCTTCAGAGTTTTTAACACCGTTTATCGAATCGACAAAAACACCGAACGGATATACAGTGTATTCAACTTTAGCCACAGTCGTTAAAGCATTTAAGGCAGTCGCCCCCTTAACATCTAAAATTACATCCCTGAATTCCTGTACTGTATTGTTTCCATAGTCTATAGTAACATTCACTTTAACGGTTGAAGCCTCTAGACTCTCCAGAAAAGATGTAGACTTAACGTATTCTGAGTAGTAGTAGACCGCTACGCTCGAAGCCACTATTGCCCATACAGCTAAGACTAAGACCAAAGCCATTAAAAACTTACTTCTCTCCAAATTCAACCCTCCTCACAGAACGTATTATAGATGGTGCTAACGTACCCATGAGAAGTGAGGTGGTAAACTCATGGACTGGACCCATAGGATATGGTGATGGGATGAAAAGGCCGATTAAAACTGTGAACAGTAAAACGTTAGGTTTAACAAACGGAATCATAGTAAGTATGGATGTAGCTAAATCGTAGAAAACCGTAAGTAGAAGTCCTCCTGAAGCAAGCTCTAATCTAGATACGTTACTCTTATCATGCCAGAATAAGCCTGCTAAAAAGCCGTTTAAACCCATGAAGAAAGCAGTTATAGGGCTCCAAAATCCTAAGCCGAAGAATAAAGCATCTGAGATTATCATAGATAAAGCACCTATCAGAAAACCGCTGTAGGGGTCTGTCAGAATACCCACCGTCATCGTAAGGAATGAATTTAACTTGATATTTGGAAGAGCCGATAGAACAATTCTGGACGCTACGGCTAATGCCGTAAAAATAGATATTAAAGCCAGCCTCTTAGTATCCATAGTTGGATAATTATCCAACTATGGATAATATAAAGTTTTCGGCGTTTAGTTCTGACGGATCTTAAAGTTGTTGAGTGTTGAACTTTAAATTACGCGCTTCAATATTAAGCTGTGTGATAGTTAGTCCATGTCTTTAGAAAGTGGGCGGACTATTCCATACCAGACCGCCACTGTTACGAGCACAGCTAAACCGAGGAAAAGCAATGCCACAAAATACGGTAGATTACTGTCTGATAACAGTAAATGTGATGCTAGGATAATGGCTAGAGTTGATAAGACTATGTAGCCTATCTTAAGTTTTGAAGTCAAAGCGGCCACCACATTTGCAATAAAATGCTCTAGAATTTTATAGTATTCTGGGTGGAAATAAGTCTTTCAACTTCTTCTAGATATGGGCAACTATCTATGGGACCAATTCTCGTGACTGATATAGCACCAGCGGCATTTGCAAATAACCCGACTCTACTTAAAGGCCATCCCCTTACCAAACCGACTATAAAGGCGCCGTCGTAGATATCCCCCGCTCCCGTAGGCTCAACCTCTTCAACTTTAAAAGCCGGTATGGGTAACACCTCCCCCTCAGTATATATCGTAGAGCCTTCAGCGCCTCTTTTTAAGGCAACCATTTTAATACCCAGATCTATAAGTATTCTACAAGCCTCATCTGGCGACTTCCCACCCGTGAGCATCATAGCCTCTTCTCCACTGGGCAGTACAAGATAGGCGTTTTCGAGAACTGGTTTACAGATTCGTCTGATTTCTTCTATACCGAGAAGCTCAGGTCTAACATTTGGATCAAGTGAAATTTTAACGCCATGTTCAACGGCTATTTCTAACGCCTTGTAGCATGCCTCTCTACTAGATTGGCTTAAGGATAGTGCCGACCCCATTATATGTAGAAACTTAGCGGATTTTATAAACGTCTCATCTACATCTTCAGGTGAAAGCTGTCCTGCTGCAGCATGTCTAAGATGGAAGATAAACTTACGGCTTCCAGAGGGAGAATACGTTACAAAGGCTGTTCCAGTTGTATAGTTTTCAGCAACTCTCATATACGATATATCCACACCATCTATTCGAAGCCTATTCAGTAAGATTGTGCCAAACTCATCCTTTCCAACAACCCCCACCAAGCCTGACGAAACTTTAAGTCTAGCTACGGCGACTGCAAATATTGCCGGAGCACCGCTTGGAAATGGTCCTACAAATTCGCTGAGCTGTGTGAAGCTCCCCTTTTTATGTTTATCTATAAATTCTACAAGCGGCTCTCCGAGTGTTATAACATCGGGCAAAATCCCACCCCGGTAAACATCACTCACCTATGACTTGTATTACAATCCTCCTCCTTTGAGGACCATCAAGCTCAACAAGGTAAATGTTCTGTCTAGACCCGATTAAAAGTTTTCCATCAGCAACCGGGATTGTTAAGTGTCCTCCGAGTAAGCTGGCTTTTATGTGAGCCCAAGCATTTACAGCGAGTCTACCGTCTTTAGCGAAATAATGGTGGTGGTAGTAATCCCCCTCTTCTGGAATAAGCTTGGAGAGAAACTTCGGGATGTCTTGTTCTAAACCGGGCTCATCCTCGTTTATCGTTAACCCAGTCGTAGTGTGCATCGTATAGACGTGTACGAACCCATCTTTAATATGGCTCTCTTTTAAGGCATTATAAACCTCACCTGATAGGTTTATGAGGTGGGTGGGCATTTCAGACACTACATCTACTGTTTTTGTAAAAATCTTCACGTTTTCACTCCTCCATATCTAGAATCTTCAATGCATTTATCCTCATAATTTTATCTAATACTGTTCTTTCAAGGGGCAGGCTCCTAACGGCTTCTGCCATTTTGAAAGGCTCCATCCTAGGCCAATCAGATCCAAACACTATCTTATCTGCGAGAAAACGTGAGATAAAGCTCGGCGTTAAAGTTCTAGTGAAGACATGGAATATATGTTCCTTAGGTGTTCCGGTGAAAACCCCGCTTAAATCTAAATAAACGTTCTCGTACTTTACAGCCATCATGGCTGCTTCCCAAACCCATGGAAAACCCATGTGTGCTAAAATCACTTTGAGATTTGGAAATGTTGCTGCTAAGTCTTCGACTTCAAGCGGATGACAGTAGGCTAATTCTACTCTTCTAATCCATGAAACTCCCGTGTGGAATAGTAGCGGCATGTTAAGTTGCTGCGCCCTTTCATAGAATGCGTGAAGCCTTCTATCATTCGGTTTAAAGTTTTGAAGCGGCGGGTAGAGTTTAACGCCTTTAAACCCTTCTGAATAGGCTTTTTCAAGCTCATCTACAGCTTCATCTCCCTTGATCGGGTTTAAGCCAGCGAATCCTATAAACGTACCATCGCTCTTCTCTATGATATTTTTAATGGACTCATTGGGAGGCATCACTACTTCCGGCGTAGCTATGGAGAGTAAAACGGCTTTAGATATTCCTGCGGCTTTCAACATCTTTGTAAGCGCGTTTAAAGGTTGAACGGCCGTACCTATATGGTAGATCTCTCTAATCTTCTTCTCAAGTTGTCTATCTCCTAAAAGGGCCTCTTCTATCAAAACTGGGTGGACGTGGAAGTCTACCAGCGAAGTTACCACAGACATATTGAAGTATAATTTCCTTTAAGGAAATATATAAAAGGATTCATTGTCAATCTTAGGTTGAAGATTCGACGTTTAAAGCCATCCTGTAGGCATCGGCCCCATCCCAATAGTAGTTCTTCAAAGTTTTTACTATTTTGAAGCCGAGCTTCTGGTAGAGGTTTAAAGCTTGAATGTTATCGACTTTAACTTCAAGTATTACTCTCTTAGCGCCTAAGTCCTTAAGCTGTTTAACGTTCTCTCTTAGAAGCCTCTCCCCTATACCAATGCCTCTATAATTTGGGTGAACGGCAATGGATATTATATGTCCTTCAGAACCTCTTAAAACGGATGCGGAGTATCCTACTATATGGCCGTTTAAAGACACTACTAGGAACGTTTCAGGGCTTAAATATGCGAGCGTTTCAAGGTATGAAGATGGATAAGGTCTTTCAAATGAAAGACGTTCAATAAGGTAGACGTTTTTCAAATCCTCCGGCTTAACCGTTCTAATCATTAAATTGTTCAATATAAATCAACTCTTATTAAGAGACGATTTATTACACTATCAGAGGATGAGGATTTTAAACTTAAACCTTAAAGAAGGTGTTGTGGAGCTTATACCTGAAAGTATAGATGACCTATGGCATCTTGTGAATATACTGAGGCCTGGAGACGTGGTTGAGGCTAAAACCAGTAGGGTTATCAAAATCAGGGGGTCTATGGGTGAAGTTGAAGGTAGGTCTAAAGTCAGCTTAAAAATAAAACTTAGAGTTGAAGCCGTTCAACTAGACTTATACGTTAAACGTTTAAAAATCTATGGGATTGTTGAAGACTCTAAAGATGTAGAGGGTTTAAAAGGTAAGCGTCATTCCATCAATCTCAAGATAGGTGAATCGATATTTTTATTTAAAAGTAAGTGGCTTCCAAATGAGCTTGAAAGGCTTGATAGGGCTAGATCATGTGAGAGAAAAAGCTTGATAATAGTATCCATAGATAGAGATGAATGTTGCATCGCAACAGTCGGAGAGCATGGTTTAGACGTTAAAGCAGAGATCCCTATAAGGCTTCCGGGTAAAAGGAGCGGTGAACAATGGGAGGTTCACGTTGAGGAGAACTTAAAATTCATTTCAGAAGCTCTCAGTAGACTGGACATCGATGAAGATGTTTTCATTTTAGTTGTTGGGCCCGGTTTTCTATACGAGAAATTAGCCGACCACTTACGTAAAGAGCAGCGATTTAAAGGCAGAGTGAAAACTGGTAAAGTTAGTATAGGAGGAGTGTCAGGAGTTTACGAAGCTGTAAGATCAGGCTTAGTCGCAAATTATCTAGGTGAAATTCGGCTCATATACGAAGCTAAACTTCTAGATGAAGTGTTTAAACTCATCTCAGAGAAGCCCAACATGGTTACCTATGGGATTAAACCGATTAAAGAACTTGCTTCAACGGGTGCGATAAAGACATTACTGGTTTCTGAAAGACTTTTAAAAAATCTATCAGACGGAGAGTTGGACGATATTCTCAAAGCCATAAGAGAGGTTGAACAGAGAAGGGGTGAAGTAGTATTCGTATCTTCCGGGCTTGAAAATGATAGAATATTGGGTTTAGGGGGGATTGCAGCGGTTCTGAGATACCCGATAGCTTAGTAGAGGGGTGGCGGCATCCCATCAAAGTGGGCACCCTCCCAGCCCAAGTATTTCACAAGTCTTCTCAACCCCGCGCCCTCGCAAACGCTTGGCTGCCCACCTTAGGGCTGCTCCGTTCCCGGCCTGACCCGTTTCGGCGGTAGAGAGGCTCAACCTCCCCCTTCGAGGAGGCTACCCCCAACCAAGCCCTGCGAGACGGGATCTCATCGTTGACTTGTGAAACCTCATCTGGCTGTTCAGGCTGCCGCCTTTGATGGTTGACAGATCCCCGCATATAGCCCGTTTCGGGTTACAGGGCAGGGCTAGCTCCCCGATCTACCCGCCACCCCCGATTAAATGATTGTATAGCTACTAATTTAGTTTTACTAAAGTCTTCCGTTAAATTCTATCTCTGACTTTTTCAGAAAGCTCTTGAATAGCGCCCATAGTAGCCTCTAAAGCTATTTTCTTCAGCTTTTCAAGTGTTGTCCTGTCTTCCGCTTCGACGAAGACCCTAAATAGTGGCTCCGTACCAGACGGCCTCACCAGGATCCAGCTTCGTCCATAATAGACTTTAATCCCATCTATGGTGATGATGTTATCGTAATCCCTAGGCAACATCTCTCTAACGGCTTTCACTACGTCATGCTTTATAAACGGATATATGTCACCATCACACTTAACGCTTAATTTAGCCTGCTCATAATTTGGCAGTTCACTTAACAGTTGAGAAAGTGGCCGCTTCTCCCTAGCCATTATATCTAGAACCAAAGCGGCAGCATACAGACCTTCTCTACTCCAAACCCAATCTCTAACAACTAATCCTATGTTTTCTTCACCACCTATCTCAGCGCCAGTTTCCTTCATCTTCTCTACAACACATGATTCACCGACAGGTGTTAAAACAACTTTGGCTTTGATCTTTTCAGCCACATCAAATAGTACAGAACTTGTTATAACAGTTGTAACTATTACGCTTCCAGGCTTCTTTCTAAGATGGTTAAGGCATATGAGTGCAAGTATTTTATCCCCTTGGACATAATCGCCGTTTTCATCTATAAAGGAAGTCCTATCCCCATCTCCATCATGTGCAATTCCCAAGTCTGACGATGTAGACTTAACAGTCTCCATAATTTTTGACAAGTTTTCGGGTCTGGGCTCGGGTTTCCTCATTCTGAAAAAGCCATCTGGATCACAACCTAAAGTTGTAAGCTCACAGTTTAACTCTCTTAGCAATTTTGGTGATGAAAAACAGGCGGCTCCTCCTCCACAATCTAAAACAACCCTGTATCTTCTGCTCTTCAGAGTCTCCACATCTATTCTACTTAAAATCGCTCCCACATATATGTCAGGTATACCTTCAATTCTCCTAAAGCCGCCTATATTACTCCAAGGCACATAGTAGTCTCCACTTCCACGTAGTAGCTCCTCAATTTCCCGATCTTGAGCCCTTGTAAATATTGCCCCGTCGCAATTCCACAACTTAATACCGTTCCACTCAGGTGGATTGTGAGATGCAGTTATCATAACCCCTCCATCAGCTTTCAATATTCTGACCGCAAACGATAGCGTTGGTGTTGCAACAACTCCTACATCTTCAACATTACAGCCACCGCTTAAGAGACCGGATATAACGGCCATCGCAATCATGTCAGACGATACTCTAGTATCCCTACCGACTACAACCCTCTTCCCAGGACCTAGGTATCTAGCCATACATAAGCCGACTTGAATAGCCAGCTGAGGAGTTAAATCACTGTTTGCTATCCCTCTTATACCGGCGGTTCCGAAAGAAGGTTTTAAGGGGTTTACTCTCAAACCCAATCACCTATAACATTAATGATTTAAACTGAGATTATTTAAGAGATTATCGGCAGGAAGTCCCTTCGCGTAAGCTGATGGTGGCTCACGAGATTATCCACTCATAAAGTTCGCCATCTTCTAAAACACCAACTCCCAGTTTTCTAAAAAATTTGTTAATGTTCTTAACATCTCTCTTCAGAAACTCGTGGCTGAGAGGGTGGTCGAGTGAAACAGCTTGCGATAAGTCTATCAAATAGGGTAAACCCCTCCAATACATTATGTTGTATTCGCTGAGGTCTCCGTGGACAAGCTTCGCATCCCTGTATAGCTTCTTCACATCGTTTAAAACCATCTTATAGATCCTCGCTGGATTTTTAACCTCAACGTCTTTTATAAGCGGAGCTGGCACGCCTTCACGCCCTATAAACTCCATGACTAAAACGTTATTTTCAACGTCAACTGGTTTGGGGACTCTAACGTTGCGGTCGTAAGCCTCCTTAAGGTTTTTAAACTCTTTCAAAGCCCACTGGTAGATGAGTCCCCGACGGTCTCTTTTAACGTTTTTAAACCTCGGATCCCCCTCTATATAGATGATCATACCTGCTCTAAACTCAGATGCAACTGTCAGGTAGATTTTTACGGCGAACTCCTCATTATCCGGGCCCCTAGCCCAAAATACCTTACTTTCCTTTCCAGCTTTAATGGCACCGTAGATTTCGGAAATTGTCCCCCGCCTAATCATATTGTACAGGGTTAAAAGAGTGGGCTTATCGAAAACCTCTTCAAGAGCTTCATATTCTTCAGAACGTTTAACTTTAAAGAGCTGTTCAACTATATACCTCTTCTCTCTAAGAAGAAGCTTCTTCTCATGTTTAAGAAGATCGCCCCTTTCCAAGTCAAAAACCTTCCAACCCGCTTTCTAAACCCAGTCTTGAGGAATATATCCATTCTTAGCGAGCCAGTCTACTTGATTATAGGTGTAACGCCACGTTACATCTCCTCTAGTTTCAGATTGAAAATCCCAAGGCGATACGAGAACCACATCGCCCTCCTTGATCCAAACTTTACGCTTCATCTTACCTCTAATTCTACATAGTCTTGTATGTCCATCTACACATCGTACTACAAGCCTATCGTAGCCGAGAAGCTTCTCAACTACTCCTAAAACCTCGCCTGGACTAGGCAATACTAGGGCTTTGATTTCTTCTTCACTGATCACTTTTCTTTTACCCAGATAAGACCAGACCCCCTACCACTTATAGGTGAAGAAGCTGGGTTAATATAAACATTGATTCCTAACTAGACTTTAAGAGGTGGAGGGTTTTAAAACCCATTGGAAGAGTTAAAGTTAAAGTAGCAATCAGTTGATATTCAGAGTTATGAGCGGTAAAGGGTTCAAAGTATATGTTGAATCAATAAAGTTTAACACCAAAGGCGAAGTAGACTTCATAGATATAACGGATAAAGTAGCTGATATTGTCGAGAGATCTGGGGTTAGAAACGGTTTAGCCCATATATTTGCACCCCACGCTACAGCGCTCATAACGTTAAACGAGTATACTCCAGACTTGCTTAAAGACTTCGAAGAGCTCCTTGAACATCTAGCCCCTAGGAGAGCGGTATATGAACATCCTGTTAACGCGCACTCCCACCTCAGATCCATGCTCGTAAATCCGTCTAGAACGGTGCCCGTGGTTGATGGCAGGCTTCTCCTTGGAACATGGCAGTCCATAATATTCATAGAGGCTGATACGCATCCGAGGAGTAGAACGGTGATTGTTCAAGTAATAGGTGAGTAAACCGTTATGAAAAGTACGGTGGACATTAGGCTCTATAGGCTGTTGAGAGACTTAATCCACATGGCTCTATCCATCGTGTCGATATACGTGTATGGCAAGCTCGGTATAGTCGCAGGGTCTCTCATCACGGTCTCCCTCCTACTGATCTATTCACTAAACGAGCACATGAGGGTTAGAGGTTTCTCAACGCGTCTGACTAGGCTCTACAAGCCTATGCTTACCGAGGGGGAAATCGTAAAAATGGCGAAGTCTCCAATGTTTTTAGGTCTATCTGTCTTAATTTTGATGAATATCCTACCGTTTGAGGAGGCTTCAGTAATCGTGTTGATAACAGGCTTAGGTGATGGATTCTCAGGCCTTCTGAGGATTCTAGGGGAGGAGGGGTCTAAAAGCTTATGGCGGTTAAAAACGTCTTTAGCGGGTTTCACGGTAGCTGCTTTAGTCGGTGGTCTATTTTACGAGCCGTATAGTATACTTGTAGCATGTGCCTCATCTACCATGGTGGAGGCTTTGATGCTTAAAATCGACGACAACTTAACGGTACCGTTCACCGCAGGTCTGATGATTCAAATGTCTAAATACGTAGGCTTTAATTCAACTCTGAAGAGCTTAATAGAAGAGCTTGACACCTCCATATATTCAGCGATTAGAGGATGGTGGCTAAATAGTCCGATGAACGTTCTCACACCCCTATTCATGATTTTGGATATAATTCTACCTCTATCCTATCTTATGCTTGCACTTTTTATACTGTTCAGGCGTAAAAAACCGACTGGCGTAGCAATGTTTACGACGTTCACATTGGTCGTCTCAATCCTAGTACATATTGTTAAAGTCTTCTACGGAAGATATAGGCCGCCAGCTTCTATTAAGAAAGATTACAGCTTCCCAAGTAATCATGCGGCCTTGGCTGGAATCTCCACGGGGTTCTTCTACGATTCCTCTAAACGCTCGTCTATCTTCATTTACGTATTATCTGCATTAACAGTTTTAGAAGTTTTAGCTCTTGGAAATCACTGGTTTTCAGACGTAGTAGCGGGTTTTCTCATAGGTCTATTCATAACACTGCCTTTTAGCAGGTTTTCCTAACATAACCATAACAGTCTGAAAATCTTAATATGTTAGGTTTTCTTATATTTTCTGAGAATCTGTAAAATAAGGTTAGAGGTGTTCAAAGTTATGGAGCAAATTCAGCCTGGAACAACTAAGTATGCTATTTATGCTAAGTTTGAAGTAGACGGGATCGTTGAAAAGCCAGATGTAGTCGGTGCCATATTTGGTCAAACTGAGGGGCTTTTCGGGCCTGAGCTCGAACTTAGAGAGCTTCAGAAAACCGGTAGAATAGGTAGGATAGAGATTCAGCTATCGACTAAGCAAGATAAGACGCAGGGTAGAATAATGATTCCAACAAGCTTAGATAGAGCTTCGGTTGCGCTTATAGCTGCTGCACTTGAAAGCATCGAGCGGATCGGCCCTTGCAACGCTAAAGTGGTCTTGGAGAAGATCGAGGATTTAAGAGAAATCAAGAGAAAGCGTATAATTGAAAGGTCGCGTGAAATTTTAAAGAAGTGGGATATGGAGTTGGCATCTGACACGGAAAAACTGCTTAAAAAACTCCTCGAAGAGTCTAGAGAGTACGAGGTCGCTAAATATGGCCCTGAAGAACTACCAGCTGGACCAGACGTAAAATCTTCAGACTCCCTAATCATAGTTGAAGGCAGAGCGGATGTTCTAGCTCTACTTAGAGCCGGAGTAAGAAACGTCATAGCGATCGAAGGCGTTAAAATCCCTGAAAGCGTCATAAAACTCGCAAAGACTAAGAAGGAGGTCATAGTTTTTCTAGATGGAGATAGGGGTGGAGACCTTATACTTAAAGAGCTCATGCAGACGGTTCCAATAACCTATGTTGTGAGAGCACCGCCCGATATGGAGGTTGAGGATTTAACACCTAAAGAGATTTTAGAATTGCTTGATAAAGCTAAGAAACCTCCCACTGAGCCCACTGAGTTTAATACGCATATGGATCATGTTAAAAAAGTAGTTGGAGAGCTTAAAAATAGTTTGGAAGCCGTGATATTTGACAATAACATGGAGGTCATCACGCGAATACCGGTAAGTAATCTTGCCGAAGAGCTTAAAAATATGGAGGGTGTCAAAGCTGTCGTATTCGACGGTATAGTTACTCAGAGAATTGTAGACATTGCTTCGGAAAAAGGTGTAAGCCTACTGGTAGGCTGTAGGGTCTCAGACATCACTAAGAAACCTAAGAATCTCAAAATAATGAGTTTTGAAGACCTTGAAAAATAACGATGAATCTACGAAATGAACACCCGTTGATAATTAACCTTGTAGTTGGGGGAAATGGGTAAAATAACTGTATTCTCAAGGTCTAGATTGGGCTTAGACCTTGCAAACCTTATAGATGAACCTAAGCTGATAGCTGAGTTAAATCCCAGCGACGTGAATATTTCGTATAAGGTTCCAAGCGGTAGTTTATGCGTCCTGTGTAAAGGAGCTAGAATGCTTTGCGGTAAGTCTAGATGCCCGATAATAGTCAGGCTTTCACATTACATGAGGACTTTGGTTAAAGTTAAAGGGTTGAATCTAGATGGGTCAAGTCCACCGAGCGTATTCGTAGGTAGATTTGGATATCCATACGTGTTTGTAGGTCCTCTGACCCCTCCAGTCCACGGAGATACCTCTATAATGGATGCCCCGGAGCTTTGGCTCGGTAAGTCGATAGATGAAATAGCCGAAATTAGGTTGAGTCTTATTAGAGGCAATTTTAGAGTTAAAGTCGATCAACCGACCGGATCGAACAGACTTCTAGATGAAGTTAGAGATCTAGCTCTCTCAAACCTCTCAGTCGAAGTTGAGATGTTCTTTAAGAAGAAGCCGAGCGGCGTTTTTCTAATGGATGATGAGGTTCAGCCTTTCGGAGCTTCAGCTCCAATAGAGTCTCTTAAAATCGGCTCCCTCAGATTAGATCATAGGCTTGATAAAGCCTATCACGATTACGATTTAAAAGCTTCAGATGCTGTTTTAGAGCTTTATAAAAGTAGCATACCTGTTTCCAAGATTCAGAGGGCTTTCAGCGTAGGGGCTTTTGGAGAATATAAGCGGAGGAGACTTGTGCCAACTAGGTGGAGTATAACGGCTGTTGACAGTATTATTTCAAATGCTCTAATGGAGAATGTCAGAAGGAATCCCATTATAAATGAGTATAGAGTGTATGAGTCAGACTATTTAGATAACAGGTTTGAAATACTGATGATTCCAGATGTCTGGTGTTATGAAAGCATAGAAGCATGGTACCCTGGAACCGTTTGGAACCCTCAAGGAGATAGAGTGGTCATGTATGGCGACTATGAAGGTTTCAGCGGGAGGACGACGTATGCCGACATGGGTGGATGCTACTATGCCGCTAGACTTGCTGTTACAGAGAGGCTTGTAGCTGAACAGCGTCAAGCCTCAGTATTGATACTTAGGGAAGCCCACCCTGGATATATAATGCCTGTTGGCGTCTGGCAGGTTAGAGAAAACGTTAGAAACGCCCTTAGAAAGCCTCCCTTGAAGTTTAACAGACTTGAAGACGCCCTTGAATACATGTTCTCTAAGCTAAGCATACCGAGAGGGGTTTGGATGCGGAAAAGCACACTACTTAAACAGGTTTTACATCAAAGAAAGATTACATCTTTCTAATAAGCATGGTTTCTCACCTAAATGATCACCGGTATACGAATACAACGTTATTTGCGCTGGCGAACCCTAATCAATACTTTTTAAATTAAATCCTTTGGGTAAAGGTCTGAGAATTTAACTGTTCCATTAAAATCTTAAATACTCCTTCCTCAATAGAACTTCTCCAGTGAGAAAAATTGAGTGAAGAAGTGAGAGCTGGTAAAATCCCTTGGATCCCTATAATCTTGGCGACGATAATACTGACTTTCATAGGTGGACTGTGGGTCATGTTAACTGGGAATATGCGAAGCTTCTACAGTTTAGGTATAATCCTCTGTAGCATAGCATTTGCAACGTCCTTCTACATACTACATATACTCCTCGGGAGTCTTACGCAACTAACAGGGTCAAAGTGGTTGGCTTCTAAACTCACAAAGGAGAACATGGTATACATGTTCGTAGTAGGGTCATGCGTAGCATGGTTTATATCTCCCACCGGACTACCGTGGCAAGCCTACGGCGCTTTCATAGGAACAAGGCTTTCCTATCCCGTTGAAAGCACGAGGTTATTTCCAACATTTGTCGCCCCAGACCTTGAATTCTGCCGTCCAATGTTAACAGGAGGAGCAGCAGTTCCATGGGACGTATGGGCCCCCTTCATAGCCTTTTGGTGGCTATACCTCTATGGAGTAGCTCTCTTCCTAACCGCTGCCGCTACGATCCTAAGAAAAGACTGGATAGAGGTTGAAAGAGTACCATTCCAACAGGCCATGATACTTTACGAAGCCATTAGAAGGATGCCTACGCCTGAAAAGCCTAAGTTTAAACTGAGTCCAACTTCGCCGTTTAGCATAGGCGTACTACTTGGAATAATATTTAACCTTCCAATACTACTAACTTACCTATTTCCGTGGTTTCCAGACATCTATGCCTGGCGTACAAATACATGCGGACACGGTTCAATAACGAGCTTGTCCGGCACCCCATTCTGGGAGCTCGTCGGCATAACGATGGTTAATAAGCATCCCATCGCTGTTAGCGTCATGTACTTAGCGCCGCTCAGCATAATATTCAATATATGGTTCTGGTACTTCGTATACCTTATTCTGATGCAAGTTGCATATATCATGGGTTATTACACGGGCCTCAGAGAGGAGCCGACTGGATGCTGTAGATGTTGGGGTCCTGTGAATGTCAGAATGGATGAGCCTTTTAAGTGGAATGCGTTCGCATCCGGCGGGATGATCGCTTTAACCCTCTTCTACCTTATCATAAGGTGGCGTTACATAAGAGATACTCTTAGAGCAGCCTTTGGATCGTATAAAGAGTTTGAAAAGGGTGAGCCGGCATCCTATAGAGTCGCATGGCTATTGTTCATAGGGGGGCTAGTGCTTATAATGGTTGTGTGGATGGTGGCGGGTATGGGTCCGGCAGAAGCTCTCTTACTGCCCATAACCATATTCTTCTTCTGGACCACTAAAACAAGAATATGGGGTATGACTGGAACGTACATAAGAGCCGCTGAACACGGCCACACACTTTATAGACTTCTATTATGGCCTAGAGCGCCGGAACCAATTACGGAGTATCCAGGCTTCGTTATGGCGGCTCATCTTAGCGAATTCAACGTAGATTGTCCTGAAAACCAGAATGCGGGCTCATACTTCTCGGCTTTTGCATCCTATAAACTTGCAGATTTACTTAAAGTCGATACGAGGAATGTGTTTAAAGCCCTTTTGGTAGTTCAGGCAATCACGCCGTTGGTAAGCACAATCACATACATTTGGGGCTTTCACGTGTTTGGCGGCGCTAGAGTCGGATGGGGCATATATGCCTCTTCACCACCTCTAGAGAGATGCGCCAACCCAGACAACTGGAATAGACTTCCGGGAACAGACCCCTGGGTCCACATATTCGCCATAGGTTTCATAGCGATGGGTGCCATATCGTATCTCCACGCTAGGTTTATATGGTTTCCATTTGAACCCATAGGTTTCCTAATGGCCTTCAGCGAGGCATGCCTATTCTTCGGGGTGTGGCTTCCAGCCCTCATAGCATGGATACTCAAATACCTGACGCTTAGAATAGGCGGCTCCAAACTATACGAGGAGTATGGTATACCGATCGCGGCGGGCTTCGCCATAGGCTTCGTATCGATAAGCTTCATAGGTGGAATAATAGGGATATACCGATGGTTCTTCCCATTCTAAAATTCCCCCTCTATCTTTTAACAGCTTTCTTTAATGAGGAATTAAATTGACCTGTCGATTTGCCAAGCTTCGATCATATAGTTTTTGATGTAAGATGTATGATTTTCGGGTGACTTAGATTCAACTAACCGTAGGCTCCGATATTTTTTAAAAATATGGTGGCGATTTCTGTTTAACTCATAAGAAAGTTTTAAATCAGAAATGTATAATGTTTCATTGTTAACTATGACTGGAAAACCGTATGCTGCTATCATAGGAGTTGGCAGGACGAAGTTTGGAGAGCTTTGGTATGAGAATCCTGAGAGTATGGTTGTTAAGGCTGGCTTAGATGCCTTGGAGTCCGTAGATAAAGGTCTTCACAGAGCCGATATTCAAGCATGCTACTTCGGAAGCTTCATGTACCAAGTTACAAATAAGCTCGGCTTGGTTCCAGGCTACATATCTAGAGAGTTGGGCTTAAACGTACCTATGACTCAGACGGAGGCTGCATGTGCTTCAAGTAGCTCAGCTCTCCATAATGCGTGCTTAGCCATAAAGTCCGGTATTTACGATGTTGTCTTAGTTGGCGGTTTTGAGAAGATGACTGATAGGTATGTAAAAATCGCGGACGATCTTATGTTCGCAGCGGACCCGCATGAATTCGACTCTGGCTTCACATTTTCAGGTTTATACGCGACGATTATGACTAGGTACATGTACGAATTCGGTAGAAACGATGAGAAATGTAGAGTGGCGTTGGCTCAAATAGCGGTGAAGAACCACCATCACGCCGTTAAGAATCCGTATGCTCAGTTTAGAAGCGAAATACGTGTCGAAGATGTTTTTAAATCCACACTTGTAGCAGATCCGATAAGACTTTTACACTGCAGTCCAGTGTCTGATGGAGCGGTGGCTGTGGTACTGTGTAAGCCGGAGATTGCTAAAAAATATACGGATGATCCGATTTACATAGTTGCCTCCCAGCAGGCCACCGATCACGTATCGCTATTCAGCAGAATATCAGCGTTAGAGATCAGAGCTACTAGGCTTGCCGTAGGTAAAGCCTTAAAAGAGGCGGGTATAGCGCTTAAAGATATTCAGATAGCTGAGGCGCATGACTGTTTCACAATAGAAGAATGTCTATTCATGGAGGATTCAGGCTTCTACCGTAAAGGTGAGGGTTGGAAGAGGATATATGAAAGCATAGATTCATTTGGTGGTTCAAAGCATATACCGTATGTTGGAGATGGTTGGGAGGTTTTCGTAAACGTCGGAGGGGGGCTTAAAGCCGACGGTCATCCAGTTGGTGCCACAGGGCTTAGACAGGTCTACGAATGCTTCAAACAGATGAGAAATGAGGCTGGTGAAAATCAAGTTGATGTTGAAGGCGGTATTAAGTATGCTTTATGCCATAACATAGGTGGCAGTGGTGGGATTGCAAATGTGCATGTATTGACCAGGGGGTCGGATTATGAGTGAGCCTATAACTAGGAGGAAGATTACGGTAGACTACGGTATCAGAGTAAGTAGGTGTGAAATATGTGGCAGGAAGTATTTTCCACCCAAGTCGTTCTGCGACGTTGAAGGGCGTAAAAGTAGAATAACGTACGAAGACTACTTCTACAATAGGGGTGTGTTCTATACTGGAGCGGTCATAAGAAGACCTACGAACAAGTTCTCGTACTTAGGCTCGTTCATCGCAGGCGTCATCGACTTCAACGGGGAAGTTAAAGTCCCTGGTAGAATCACGGATTTTGTGGTAAACGACTCCGAGATAGATTTATCTGAATTCATAGGTAAGGAAGTGTTGCCTAGGTTTAGGAGGCTTTACGTCGATGGTGAAAGCGGCTTAATATATTACTCAAGCTTAGTCTTCTCATTTATAGACGATTACTATGAGGCTAAGGACTATAAGCCTTTAAAGCCGTCTGAGAGTTCTGAGAGGCCTGGCATAGTAGGCTATGGGATATATATACCGAAATTCAGGATTAGGAACGATGACCCCTCTGCAGGCGCAGGGATCTTAGAGAGAGCAGTACCGTTTCCAGATGAAGACGCCACGACATTCGCTGTAGAAGCAGGCAGAAGAGCTTTAATACATGCTGCCTTAGATAGCCGCTATATTAAGAAGTGTTACATTGGTTCTGAGTCTACACCCTATGCGGTTAAACCCTCGGCTTCAACAGTCATACAGGCTTTAAAACTTGGGGAGCCATATGAAGATGGCTTCTTCTCCGGCGGATTAGATACGCAATTCGCCTGTAAAGCAGCCACAGACCTGTTCATAGATGCTGTAGCCTTAGTTGAATCTCCAATATTTAGAGGAGAATACGTAATGGTCATAGGGGCCGATAACTCTCAAGCGGCTCCTGGTGATCCATTAGATTATACGGTTGGAGCCGGAGCCGCAGCGTACATATTCGGTAAGAGAGATGTGATAGCTACTCTTGACCACTATGCATCATACACATCTGATACGCCAGATTTCTACAGAAGAGATGGGGAGAAGTATCCTAGACATGGAGGGAGATTTACTGGAGAGCCGGCGTATTTCAAACATATACTGTCGGCTATAAAAGGTGTGCTTAAAGAGTCAGGGTTGACACCAGGCGACATATCTTACGTCGCTTTACATTCACCTAATGTGAAATTCCCCGTTAGAGCGGCTTTAGACGCAGGCTTCTCTATGGATCAGATTAAGCCAAGCCTCGTAGCACAGTATATAGGCAATCTATACTCCGGGTCGAGTCCAACAGCTTTAGCAGCACTACTTGACATAGCTGAGCCTGGATGTAGAATTTTAATGGTCAGCTATGGATCTGGCGCTGGCAGTGACGCGTATATCTTTACAGTAACTGAGAAGATTGAGGAGAAGCGGGAGAAATCTATACCTGTACTTTCGCAAATAAACAATGTGAAACGTCAGTACGTAGACTACTCAACCTATAGGAAGTGGAAGGAGTCAAGCGGGTTTTAATCGATGGCGAATATTAGTAGAATATTTGAATCGCAAACTGGTAGACTTAAGTTGCTGAATCTCCTGAAAGGAGAAGGCTATGGCGTTAGAATGCACGCCTACGAATACTTCGTAAGAGGCAGATACTTCATAGCGTTTATTCAGCTAATGCCTTCACGTAATATGGCCATCATAACGGGCTTTAAATGGAATGAAGAGGAGTTTAAAAGGAATCTTAACAAAATAATCGGGTTGATCAAACGTATAGATCCAACGATAGCTGTGGAATCCCGCTTACAATATTAGTCTTAAAAAGCGAGTAAGGTTTATAGAGAAGCTTTCTCTTCTCAATTGAGACTATGTCTATAGCTGAACAATTGGATAAGAGCCGTGAATTCAACGACATCTTCCTATTGGTTAAGAAAGCTGTATATAAGACTCTAGGTAGGCGTAGGGTGGGGCTGATGCTCGGCTTATCCGATATGCCATCTGCGATAGCTGCATACTATTCGCCAAACGTCATCGTTTTAAACCGGAAAATCATTGAAAAACTTAAACGTGAGGCGAACGATGAAAACGTCTTCAAAAGCTATATATTTGAGGTACTGTTACACGAGTATCTCCACTCGCTAGGCTACGATGAGGTTTATGCTAACGAGCTTGCCTACATGATCTGTAAAAACAATCTCGGTGAAGAACATCCGGCGACCAAAATATCTAAGTACGGTGCACGGTCAGTTTTTCAGTCGCTTAAAGATTTAGATGAAGAATTGAGATACCCCATAAGGATTAGACCTAAGAATATAGAGTTTATAAAAGGCTTCGACTCTGAAAACGTCACGTATCTGGCGTAGCTAGTGTCAGTTTAAGCGTTTAAAGCTTATAGAGTTTTCTTAGAAGCTCGATATCTCGTTCAGATATCTCGGCCGGTTTCACACCCATACATTTGGCTACGAAAGTCATCTTCGCGCACTCCTCCAGAATTTCCATAGCTGTTACTGCCTCATAGATATCGTAGCCCAACGTCACAGCTCCATGGTTTTGAAGAAGTATCACGCGACTGCCCATAGCCGCCTCAGCCACGGCCTCACCCAGCTCTTTGGTTCCAGGATATATGAAGGGAACTATAGGCGCTCTAGCTATCATTAAAGCAGCCTCTAAAGTTATGGGTCTGAACTCCACGCCAGCTAATGTAAGGCCTGTTGCATAAGGCGGATGACAGTGGAGTACACAGTTTACATCAACCCGCCGCTTATATATCGATACGTGAATGGGCCACTCCATAGAGGGTTTATAGACTCCTTCCAATAGATTTCCCTCCAAGTCTATTTTGACAAGGTCTTCTATGTTTAACTTAGGTTTATACAGCCCAGACGGCGTTATCCAAACCTCACTGGTCTCAGGTACCCTGTATGAGATATTCCCCCCTATACCCGTCATCAAGCCTTTATCGTGCATTATCCTCATAACCTCTATAAGCTCCCTTTTAACATCCTCCTCATCTACGTAACCCATCTGGTCATCAACCCCGTCACATATTAAACAGTCGTCTCCTAATATAGCTAACTTTAAGAACTTTTCTAAGACTTTAGAGAAGATAGATGGCTAGAAAATTTCTCATAACCGGATTACCAGGTGTGGGTAAGACTACGGTTTTATTGAAGACTATTCAAATACTTAAAACTGAGGGGTTACGTGTTGGCGGCATGGTCTGCCGAGAAGTTAGAGTAGAAGGCGTCAGAATAGGCTTTAAAGTTGAAGATTTGGAAAGCGGCCAATGGGGGTGGCTGGCTAACGTAGAGTTTAAAACTCCTGTTAAAGTTGGCAAGTATGGTGTTAACGTAGAAGACCTTGAAAATGTAGGGGTTAGAGCTTTAAGAAGAGCACTATTGGATGAAAATGTACCAATCATAGCGTTGGATGAAATAGGACCTATGGAGCTTAAAAGCAAGCTGTTTTATGAAACAGTCGTAGACATAGTTAAAAGCTCTAAACTACTGATGGCAGTTTTACACCATAGAATTGGCGGACCACTAATGGACTTTTTGAACAGCAGTAGCCCCATGATGGTTAGAGTCTCCCCCACAAACAGAGATACGTTACCTAGGACTATTGCCACAATGGTTTTAAATACTCTACGAGCATGAATTCGAGATACGGTAGACACTACGAATACCATACTTGTTTCTCATAGAACCTCTTATTGGAATGTACCAAGTTTCATAGGCTTTAAAGGACAGCTGAGGAACTTCTCAACTTCCTTCCAAGATTCTACGAGTTTAATGCAGCCTAACTTTATCATACCTATCGCCTGTTGGCATGGTGTATAAATCTTTAAAATCCTTCTCCTATAATCTATCTCTTCTATAACACCTATGCCGATGAACTTCCCCTCCTTACCATATAAGCCAGCTATCAACCCCCTCTCAGATCCGAGCCACATAACGCTTACAGATCTGTTGTGGTTTTCAAACATCCTCTTTAAAGAATCTTTAGAGACAAGTTTCTCGTTCAAAACTAAAAGCAACCCGTTTGGCGTCTCTTCTCCATAAACCAATCCTCCATTAAGTTGCTCGTTGAGCTTCTTAAACCTCTCATCGCTTAAAACCACGCCTGTACCTAGGTCGTGGTTTAAAATTTTAACCCAGTTTATAGGTATTGATCTTATGGTTGCCCCCCTAAGGTTTTTCTGATAGCTGAGCTCTCTCAGCTCTTTCCGAGCTTCTCTACTCCTCTTCCTAGCTTTAGCCAACTGAGGGGTTTTGAGGACGTTAAATTTTTCATGAAGTCGTTTTATGAGTTCTTCAAGCTCCCCATCATGGCAAAGGACAACGATCAGTGAAGGCTTCAATGCTTCTGCTAGTTTAACTTTATACTCTACGGCTTTTTCATCGTCAACCCAACCATCCGTATTGACCACTACTAAATCCACGTTTAAACTTTCAGCCTCAGCCTTAAGCTTACATATGGCCTCTATGATTTCTGCCTCAAAACCCATAGGACTAGTAGATCCGATAAATTCTGAAGCTGTGGGATTTTGTTTGAACAGGTCGGGTGATGGTGTTTTAGGTATAGCTAGACTCACGGTTGTTGGAGGACCCACCTCGGCTTGACCGACATCTCCCTCTATAATGCCAACTTTTAAACCGTTTGAAAGCATACTGTTGGTGATAAGTGTACATAGTGTGGATTTTCCGGCGTCTACAGCTCCAATAACCAACACTGTGCCCTTAACTTCAGAGACTCTGTCAACTATTTTAATCCATTCGGCGGGGTACGGCTCATCTATACGTTCAACAAACCCGTTGACTCCGTGCTCTACTTCAAGAAGGCTTTTCTCAACTATCCTGATGGGGATTGCTCTGAAAGCCCTTACGACCATTCTTCCCCCTCTGCTCAGTTCAACCCCCAATGCTTCAACTCTGCCTTCAAATATCTTCAATTGAGCAGGCCCACCTATCAGTAGACACTCTTCAGCCTCAGCTTCAAAACGCTTAGATCTACTCTTCTCCATAGTATCGCTCATAACATTATTAACAGAGGGAGAATTTATCTTTTAATAGTGCTATGTTAGGATGAAAAGCTAAATCTTGGGAAATACTATTGACCTATAGGAGGCGCATTTACCCTGAGTCTGACAACGGGTTGCCGAACAATAGATACGGCGCTTGGAGGAGGGCTTCCTAGAGGTAATGTAACACTTATTTATGGTGAAGCTGGCTCAGGTAAATCTACGCTGGCTCTTCAAACAACGGTTAAAGCCGCTTTAAAAGGCTTTAAAGTAATATACGTGGATTCTGATGAAAGGCTTAGCTCTAATAGGCTTTTACAAATGGATGAATATATCGCCGAAGACGCTTTGCAGAGAATAATGGTATTACGTCCCACATCGTTTAACGAGCAGACGTATATAGTAGAATCCCTCGAGCGGTATATTGGTCGCGGCGTAGCATTAATAATTCTGGACTCCGTTACGAAACTATATAGGATTGAGCTTTCGGAGACTAAAGACCCTTTCGGACTTAACAGAGAGCTTAATAGGCAAATGGCTTATTTGAGCAAAACGGCAAAAATATTCAACCTAGTCTGCCTATCTGTAAGTCAGGCTAGAAGTCTAGAAGAGGGGGGTTTAGAGCCGGTTGCCAGTAGAGTTTTAAAGTTCTGGTCTCCAGTAGTTATCAAGATGGAGCTGACGGGTAAACCCAATCTTAGAAGGATATGCATCGAGAAGAATGAAGTTACGGGTAAAAGGGCTACGGCCACTCTTCTAATCACTCCTAGAGGTCTTGAAGAAGTTTAATGCCATTGGTTGAAAGCCTCAGACCGTTTGAAGTTGTGAGGAAAGTAGACGTTAGGTTTATATATTTTACCTCCTTATCTTTTATGTCAACCTGTAGGCATTGGGTCGGGATACATAACGCCGCTCCAAGCCCCGTATCCCGTAAAGCCGAGGGGGCTGTGAGGAGGGGCGCGATGTGGGGGATGGGATAGCCCTGAAAGCCTATAGTAAACCCACGACCACTAGGGTGGTGGTTGGAGATGCCGCAGGTCATCGATGAGACGGGAAGCCCAATCGAATGCCCTCTTAAGTCAAGAGGAAGTAAAATGAGGCCGAAGTAAGTATCGTAAACGTGTTGGGTGTATGCTATGGGTATTATTACGTGGTCTCGAATAAGAAGCCCTTGGCTTTTACATTTCAACACTGGAGGATGTAACGGTTGCGATATAGAAGTTCTCGCCGCTTTGACACCAAGGTACGACTTAGAAAGGTTCGGGTGTCTACTTAAAGGTAGCCCTAGGCATGCGGACGTCATGGTTGTCACAGGCCCGATAACTAGACAGGTTAGGGATAGACTTATAAGAGTCTATGAGCAGATGCCTGAACCTAAGTTTGTAGTCGCCGTAGGCACGTGTGCGTGTAGCGGTGGGGTTTTCCGAGGATGTTACAATGTGTATCCTGGTTTGGATGCTGTTCTTCCGGTGGACGCGTATATACCTGGATGTCCACCCAAACCCGAAGCGATAATAAACGGGGTTGCAGTATTGTTAGCTAAACTTGGTGGTAGACTATGAGGGAGGAGGATGTCGTATTAAAGCTTAAAGAGGCATTTGGAGATAAGGTTTCAGACTTTAAAACAGCTCCACGTAGAATATTCTTCTACACTCCTCCAGAGCATTATAAGGAGGTTGTGAAGTTTCTAGTTGAAAAACTAGGTTTCGTACATCTTCAAGCTATGACGTCTATAGATTTAGGTAAGGATTTAGAGGTTATGCCGCATTTGGGCAGAGGCTTAACTGTAAGCGTTAGAACGCGGGTGCCGAAGGATAAGCCTGTAGTGGATAGTATAGTTGACGTGATTCCAAGCGCATCCTTCCATGAGAGAGAGGTACACGACATGCTGGGAGTTGAATTTAAGGGTAATTTAAACTTGAAGCGCATCCTTCTACCTGAAGACTGGCCTGAGGGGGTGCATCCGCTTAGGAGGGAAAGTCAAATAACCTTTCCAAAGCCTATTAGAGGTGGTGAAAAATGAGCGTTAATTCGTCGTACGAGAGGTTTTTCGACGTACCGATAGGGCCTCAACACCCGGCTCTCAAAGAGCCGTTATTCTTGAAGCTTGTAGTAGAGGGGGAGCATGTTGTCGCGGCGGATGTAGACGTATCGTACACCCATAGGGGTGTTGAAAAAGCTATGCAGGAGAGAAACTACATACAGAACATATACCTGGCTGAGAGGATATGTGGTATATGTAACGTGGCTCATACGTTGTGCTACTGTCAGAATGTTGAAGGGTTGTACGACGTTGAAGTGCCGAGTAGGGCGTTGTACATAAGGGTTTTAGTTGAAGAGCTTGCTAGAATTCACAGCCACCTCCTATGGCTCGGCGTCGCCGCGCATGAAATAGGTTTTGATACCCTGTTTATGTACGTGTGGAGAGACAGAGAGAGAGTTATGGACTTGATCGAGGAGATAACTGGCAATAGGGTTACGTCGGCCATAAATACTATTGGAGGCGTTCGGAGAGACATCAGACCCGAGACTTTCGATAGGTGTTTAAAGGCTATGGATTACGTAGAGGAGAGGACGAAGTATTATAAGAAGGTCTGTAAAACAGACCCTACGATCGCCGCAAGATGTGCGGGTGTTGGAATACTTAAGCCTAATGACGCGGTAAGGCTTTGCGCAGTAGGGCCGACTTTGAGGGCATCAAACGTGAAATACGACGTTAGAGCGGATGACCCGTATGCTGTTCACGACGAGGTTCCGTTTAATGTGGTCGTGTATGATACTAACGACGCCTTCGGTAGGATTTTAGTCAGAATAGATGAGATATTTGAGTCTATAAATATGGTCAGGTATTGTGTTAAACATATGCCTACTGGACCTGTTAGAGTTAGACTTAGATTGAATCCACCGGCTGGAGAGCATGTAAGCAGAGTTGAAGCACCAAGGGGGGAGCTTATACACTACGTAAAATCTAATGGAAGCGAAAAACCTGAAAGGTACAAGGTTAGAACTCCTACATTTGAAAACCTACCGGCGCTATGTGAAATGCTTACCTCTAAAGGGAATTACGTGGTTAACATAGCCGACGTACCGGTGGTATTCGCCTCGATAGACCCATGTTTAAGCTGTACTTCTAGGGTTGCCGTACTTGATAGTGAAAAGGAGACCGTTTGGATCGGCCGTTTGGAAGGGCTCAAGAGGTTGAAGAGGTGATGTTAAATGGCTATGGTTACGGAGGTTCTTAAACACCTCTTCAAGAAGCGGGCTACGTTGATGTACCCGTTTAGAGATAGGGATAAAATACCAGTACCTGAGGGGCTTAGAGGGAAGATAAGCTTCAACCGGGAACTTTGTATAGGTTGTGGCCTCTGTGCGAGGTTCTGTCCAAGTGGGGCTGCGGAGCTTATAGAGGATGATAAAGGTAAACGTCCGATATTTCATATAGACCAGTGTCTATTCTGCGCCCAATGTGAAGAGGTTTGCCCTAGGAAAGCCATAACGCTGACGAGGGAGTTTGAAGTGGCTGGCTTCAATAGGAGTGATTTGATCGTAAAGTAGAAGGTCTATCTACGGGTATTCGGCTATGGCGGGTTTACAGGAATGGAGGAGGTTCTCAATAAGCTTCTCGAAAATAGATGTAGAGTGGTTGTGCTAGGTATTGGAAACGCGTTGAGGAGAGACGACTGCTTCGGCGTATACGTTGCATCTCTACTTAAACAGTTCGACCTTGAAAACGTTCTAGTATTGGAGGCCGGTGCCTCTCCTGAAGCATTTCTAGACGATGTTTTAGAGTTCAAGCCTTCACATCTTATAATAGTAGACGCTGTTGAGGTGGGGCGTAAACCTGGAGACTTGATAGTAGCTAGACTCGATGATGTGGTAGATGATATAGCTTTATCAACCCATAAACTACCTCTAACGTTGCTCGTAAAGTATCTGAGGCTTATGGGGTTTGACGGAGAAGTCATACTTGTAGGTGTTCAACCAGGCGACTTATCATTCGGAGAAAACCCAACACCAGAAGTTAAAAAGGCCACTCACATAGTCACGGATTTACTGAAAACTGCACTGTCAAATAAGCCGAATGCGTAGAAATCCTAATAGAGCAAGGGCTTCTTCACGTCAACAACTTACTCGCTCTCGTGATCATACTAGATAGTTTAAAGGCTAGAGCCGGGGAGGGGATTCGAACCCCTGTTCAACGGGTTTCCGCATATAGCGGACACGTCTATCCTCAAGCCTACTACCTTCTGCAGCCCGTCGCCTAGCCGCTCAGCCACCCCGGCTTCACAGAATTTTCCGATTATGTGTTGTATAAATTTTTTCTTTTCTAAGTATTTCTAGAGGCTTAGTTTGGTCGACTATTTGAAGTTGAAAGTTTAATGTTCTGGTGGTCTTAATCTAATTTGAAGGTCTATGCTGTACGAGGTCATTAAGAGTAGGAGGAGTGTTAGAGTTTACGATGAGAAGGGTATTCCGAAAGACGTTTTAGGTAGGGTTTTTGAAGCGGCTCGATGGGCTCCCTCAGCTCATAATGCTCAACCTTGGCGTTTCATAGTGATACATGAAGATGATGTTAAGAGGAGGCTTGCTAAGGCTATGGCTGACGCGTGGCTTGACGACTTGAGAGCAGACGGTGTTCCAGAGCAGGAGGCGTTAAAGATCGTTGAGGAAGAGTCTATGAGGAGGTTTACTGAAAGTCCAGTGCTGATAGTCGTATGTTTAACCATGAGGGATATGGATAAGTACCCTGACGAGCGTAGAATGAAGGCCGAATATATTATGGCTGTTCAAAGCGTGGCAGCGGCTGTGCAGAATATGCTTTTAGCGGCTCACGTAGAGGGTCTTGGAGCATGCTGGGTGTGCGCACCACTATTCTGTCAAGGCGTCGTAAAGGAGGCTTTAAAACTCCCGGAGGATTTTGAGCCGCAGGCGGTATTGACTTTGGGCTATCCGGTTGGGGAGTGCAAGCCATCTGCGAGAAAACCCTTAAGTGAAATCGTATGGGTCTTAAAATCGAAGGAGGGGATGGTTCCGTGGAAGACTTAGCTAGGCTTAAAGTCGCTGCTTTAGCGGGTGGTGTGGGGGCGGCGAAATTTCTGAGAGGTCTTATTGAAATAGTTCCTCAGGAAAACGTGAGCGTCATTGGAAATGTTGGAGACGATTTGACGCTTTACGGCTTACACATAAGCCCAGACTTAGACATAGTGATGTACACGCTTGCAGGTTTAGTATGTAGGGAGAAGGGGTGGGGTGTAGAAGGAGACAGCTTCAACTGTCTAAATATGCTTTCAAGGTATGGGTTCGACCCCTGGTTTAAGCTTGGAGACATGGATTTAGCGACGCACATCTATAGGACTTACCTGCTCAAAAGTGGATTAACAATATCTCAGGCAACGCTTGAACTATGTAAGCGTCTCGGATTGAAGGTTAAGCTTATCCCTGCAACCGACAGCTATCTGCGGACGATAATAATATCCAACGAAGGTCGGCTAGCTTTTCAGGAATACTTCGTCAAGAGGAGGTGTGAACCTAAAGTTTTAGATGTTGTGTTTGAAGGAGCCGATAGAGCTGAGCCGGCTCCAGGAGTCCTTGAATCGTTAGAAGAAGCAGACGTCATAGTGTTGTGTCCGAGCAATCCAATATTGAGCATAGGTCCGATACTAGCAGTTAAAGCTATTAGGCGTCTGCTTAGAAGATCTCAGAAGCCTATAGTGGCTGTAAGTCCTATAGTGGCTGGTAGAGCTTTGAAAGGACCGGCGGATAAGATTATGCTGGAGCTTGGGTTAAAACCTTCTGCTTTAACGGTGGCAGAGCTTTACAGAGACTTTTTAAAAGTTTTCGTAGTTGACGTCAGAGATGGAGACCTTAAACCTGAAGTTGAAGAGCTCGGTATTGAAGTCGTTTTAACGGATACGATCATGAGCGACTTGACTAAGCAAACAGCCCTCGCTAGGGAAACTCTTAAAGCGGCTTTGAGGTCTCATATGTAGACTGTTGAAGCGGATAGTCTATGCTGTAATACCGGTGAAAGACCCATGTGAAAGCAAGACGAGACTGTCTAGTATTTTGAACCCTGAGTCTAGGAAGAGGCTGACGTTGCTTATGCTTGAAGATGTGATCTCAACTTTGAAACTCTCTAAAACGTTAACTGGAATAGTCGTCGTAAGCTCTAGTCCAGAGGTTTTAGATTTGGGGAGAAGCTTAGGCTGTGAAACCGTTAGAGAAGAGGCTGGAGGCGTTGGACTCAACAAGGCTGTGGAATTGGGAGTGGAGTATGCTGGGAAACTCGGAGCAGAAGCCGTACTGATACTGCCGGCGGATATACCTATGATAAACCCTGAAGACGTCGACGGGCTACTGTTGATGGGTTTTAGTTTGGAAAAACCCTACGTAGTTGTATCTCCGTCTAAGGATGGAGGGACAAACGCTTTAATGCTGAGTCTCCCTACTCCGATAAACTTCAGGTTTGGACCTGATAGCTATAGGCTACATCTATACGAGGCGGAGAAAACAAGGTCTAATATAGCTGTTTTCCACTCTAGGAGGGTGGTGCTGGACGTAGATGATGAGAAGGATGTTTCCCTCTTTTTAAGATATGGGAGAGGTAGAAAATCTTGGACTTATTTAAAGGAGACGTTTAGAGCATCGTGTTGTCGGCTCCCTGTTAGACGTTAACGTTCTAGTTTCAAGCCTTTCTAGCAGAGGTAAACCTTCGGCTGAGGATGGGTAGAAGCCTCCCATATATCAGTTGAGCTGGGAGGAAGGCGATTAAGACTTGAGACGCATTGTACACTCCCGTGAGAGCCAGTATGTAGGCCGCGTTTGAAGTAAACCAATCTATCGTAGGCTGGGGGAATGGAAGTTTAGGTACTATTAGAAGAATGAAGGCTAGGTTTGGGAAAGTCATTAGAACAACTCTTAAAACTACAGCAGAACATACGGCGAGCTTCCACCGCTTCTCTTCGATTAAAGCCAGTCCGGCTAATGTCGACGCTATGCCCAATCCCTTCATAATGGGTCCGAAGAAGGGTATGCCTGTACAACTCATTATAAGCACACTAAAGCTATCTATGTTTATCGATAGTCCTAGCACTACTAAGACCGTTGAGAGCAGTGCGGGTTTGAGTCCAACCGCTAAATATAGGAGGTATATGACTATTTCAGCGGGGTCGTAGAGGAGGTAGTTTAAAGGTGGAAACGGTAGGAAGTGGCTTACGCCTGTAAGTTCAATAAAATATGCTAGAGCTCCGAATACTGTTGAAAGCGCTACAACACCGCTGGCGCTCTTTAAACGGCTCACAAGGTCTTTTTAGAAGGACTGACTTATATTTTTTACTCAAAATTTAAATTTTACTCAATTTTGAGTAAAATTCTGCCACGGCTTAAGAAGCCATACACCTCTCCCAGTGTCTTTTATGACTTAAAACTATCATTATAATCATCCAACTAATTATTTCATAAAAATAGTTAACAACATTTTAATTCATAAATGATAAGTCTTAGGCTGATGCAAAAAGACTGGATTAAAACTGGGATTAAAGGCTTAGACGAACTTTTACAAGGTGGAGTCGTAGAGGGGTCGACTGTTGCCCTCGTGGGTCCTGTTGGAACGTTGAAGTCTTATATCGGCTATCAATTCCTCTGCGAAGGTTTGAGGAGGAATGAGAAATGCGTATGTATAAATACAAACCAAGATTTAGATACTTTAGACTTCCAGATGAGGGTGAACTTCAACTATAACATGAAACAATACGTAGATATAGGGTTTTTGAGGTTTGTATATTACTCCCCCTTCCTCATAGAGTATCATCCCCCTCCATTGGGAGAACTGCCTACAAGGCCCTCAGACGCCGGAACTATTCGAGATACTATTCAAAAGATAGAAGACGATATTACTAGAATCCTCATATGCACCTTATCTCAGTTCTTCACCATAATAGGGGATGAGCGTCCAGTCATAGACCTAGTTTATAGATTAAAGGCTAAGGCTAAGCGAAATCGCGGTGTAGCGGTTTTCATCCTCGATAGCGGTGTTCAAAGTAGAAGTGTTGAAGAAAACGTGAAATCCATCTGCGACTACGTCTTAGAAACTAAAGAGGATCAAACATTGAGGAAAATAAGAATTGTTAAAGCTTTAACAAGGCATAATTTAGAGTGGCATAAACTCAACTTAACGAGTGAAGGCGTACAGGTTGAACCGTTATTTTAACGTGCAACAATAAAGCTCTTTTTTATTTTTGACTTGAATGATTTACAGAGTTTTAGCCATAGATTTTTTCCATACATCCCCCAGACCCGCCTGTACAGCCTCTGCAATATTCATTCACACAGCATTCGCCACTTGGACGGCAAGAAGGATCTATGCAAGTTCTCCATTTAAAATTTAAAAAATTGCTATCAGAAAGACATTCATAGTATTAAAATTGCAATTTAAAAGAGGTTTACATTCAAAAGGGAGTGGACCCGGCGGGATTCGAACCCGCGATCTTGGGCTCCGAAGGCCCATGTCCTGATCCGGGCTAGACGACGGGTCCTACAAAATAGTATTTAGAAGGGGATTAGTTAAGTATTAT